>Ga0207976_100061_pt1 | contig 148038 bp, 136 predicted proteins | sample LakWasMe94_HOW11_2_FD_183916 | JGI IMG/M metagenome (GOLD analysis project Ga0207976, IMG submission 183916) | Freshwater sediment methanotrophic microbial communities from Lake Washington under simulated oxygen tension - Sediment Metagenome... | ecosystem: Environmental > Aquatic > Freshwater...
GGCACTTCGAAGTCCAGCAGGTTGCCCAGTTCCTGTTCGATGATGTAGCCGATCATGCCTTCGGTTTCGGCGCCGAGCACGTCCAGCGGGTAAGGCGACACCGAGGTGTAGGCCGCCGCTTGCAGCGACAACAGGCCGACCTGCGGGCCGTTGCCGTGGGCGATGACCAGTTCGTTGCCGGCATGGATCTTGGCGATCTGTTCGGTGGCGATCCGGATGTTGGCGCGTTGGTTGTCCGCGGTCATGGGTTCACCACGGCGGAGCAGGGCGTTACCGCCCAGAGCAACGACGATACGCATGATTCAGTCCTTTCAATAAAGAGATTACGAGCGACTCGGTTCCTCTGTCGAAACCCGGTCAATGTGGGAGCGAGCCTGCTCGCGATTACCATTTCACATTCAACAATGATGTTGGCTGTTACTCCGCTATCGCGAGCAGGCTCGCTCCCACAGGGGGTTGTGTGCCTGCAGGAGGAACCGGGTCAGCCGTTACAGGTCAGCCAGGGTCGACACCAGGATCGCTTTGATCGTGTGCATGCGGTTTTCCGCTTGCTCGAAGGCGATGCACGCTGGCGACTCGAACACGTCATCGGTGACCTCGATGCCGTTGGACAGGTGCGGATACTGCTCGGCAATCTGTTTACCGACCTTGGTGTCGCTGTTATGGAACGCCGGCAGGCAGTGCATGAACTTGGTGCGTGGGTTGCCGGTGGCTTTCATCAGTTCCGCGTTGACCTGGTAGGGCAACAGTTGCTGGATGCGTTCGGCCCAGGCTTCGACCGGCTCGCCCATCGACACCCAAACGTCGGTGTGGATGAAGTCCACGCCCTTGACCGCTGCTTTCGGGTCTTCGGTCAAGGTGATCCGGGCGCCGCTTTCTTCCGCGTACTTCTTGCAGCGCGAGACCAGATCATCAAGGGGCCACAGGGCTTTCGGCGCGCAGATGCGCACGTCCATGCCCAGCTTGGCGCCGATCAGCAGCAGCGAGTTGCCCATGTTGTTGCGCGCGTCGCCCAGGTAGGCGTAGCTGATTTCGTGGATCGGCTTGTCCGCGTGTTCACGCATGGTCAGCACGTCGGCGATCATTTGCGTCGGGTGGTACTCGTCGGTCAGCCCGTTGAACACTGGCACACCGGCGAACTTGGCCAGTTCCTCGACGATTTCCTGCTTGAAGCCACGGTATTCGATAGCGTCGTACATGCGCCCCAGTACTCGGGCGGTGTCCTTCATGCTTTCCTTGTGGCCGATTTGCGAGGAGTTCGGGTCGATGTAGGTGACGTTGGCGCCCTGATCATAGGCCGCGACTTCGAAGGCGCAACGGGTGCGGGTCGAGGTTTTTTCGAAGATCAGCGCGATGTTGTTGCCTTTGAGGTGTTGTTGCTCGGTGCCGGTGTACTTCGCGCGTTTGAGGTCGCGGGACAGGTCGAGCAGGTAACGCAGCTCACGGGGCGTGTGGTGCTCCAGGCTGAGCAGGTTACGGTTGTGGATGTTGAACGCCATGATGATTCTCCTTGAGTTCGGTAATCGGCCCGGCCGCTACCGGGTCAGTGCGGCCGGGGGGATGGTCGTTTAGTAGTCGATAGGGTCGCGGATGATCGGGCAGGTCATGCAGTGGCCGCCGCCACGGCCGCGTCCCAGTTCACCGGCGCTGATGGTGATGACTTCCACACCGGCCTTGCGCAGCAGGGTGTTGGTGTAGGTATTGCGGTCATAACCGATGACCACGCCGGGTTCCACGGCCACCACGTTGTTGCCGTCGTCCCACTGCTCGCGTTCGGCGGCGAAGCTGTTGCCGCCGGTTTCCACCACGCGCAACGCTTTGAGGTTCAATGCCTTGGCCACCACATCGAGGAAGTTGCCTTCTTCGCGACGGATGTCGATGCCCCCTTGTTTGCCTTCATCCGGACGCAGGGTGAAGCCGACGATCTGGTTCACCACTTCCGGGAAAATCGTCACCAGGTCGCGGTCGCAGAAGCTGAACACGGTGTCCAGGTGCATGGCCGCGCGGGACTTCGGCAGACCGGCGACGATGACTTTTTCCACGGCCTTGTTCTTGAACAGGTTCAGGGCCAACAGGCCGATGGCCTGACGGGATGAGCGTTCGCCCATGCCGATCAACACCACGCCGTTGCCGATCGGCATGACGTCGCCGCCTTCAAGGGTGGAACTGCCGTGTTCCTGGTCCGGATCGCCGTACCAGATTTCGAAGTCGGCGTTGGTGAACTGCGGGTGGAATTTGTAGATGGCGGTGGTCAGCAAGGTTTCTTGACGGCGCGCCGGCCAGTACATCGGGTTCAGCGTCACGCCGCCGTAGATCCAGCACGTGGTGTCGCGGGTGAACTGGGTGTTGGGCAGCGGCGGCAGAATGAAGCTGGAGTGGCCGAGGAAATCGCGGAACATCTGGATGGTCTTGCCGCCGAAACTGTCCGGCAGGTCATCGGCGGAGACGCCGCCAATCAGGAACTCAGCGATCTTGCGCGGCTCCAGGCTGCGCAGCCATGACTTCGTTTCATCGATCAACCCCAAGCCGACCGAATTGGCGGTGACCTTGCGTTCCAGAATCCAGTCGAGGGCTTCAGGAATCGCGACGATGTCGGTCAGCAGGTTGTGCATTTCCAGCACGTCGACCCCGCGTTCACGCATCTTGGTGACGAAATCGAAATGGTCACGCTTGGCCTGGGCGACCCACAGCACATCATCGAAAAGCAGTTCGTCGCAGTTGTTCGGGGTCAGCCGCTGGTGGGCCAGGCCGGGGGAGCAAACCATGACTTTGCGCAGTTTGCCGGCTTCGGAATGTACGCCGTACTTAACTTTTTCCGTGGTCATTACAGTGATCCTCCAGATGACAAATAAGTCAGGTGTTACAGGGTCAGGAAGCCGTCATACAGCCCGTAAGCAGCCACCAGGGCGCCCACGATGACGGCTGCAAAAATCAGCTTCTCGACGTTGGTGAAAATCGGTTTGCCGAGTTCTCGCTTGGCCTTGGCGAACAGGATGACCCCGGGCGCATAGAGCAGGGCAGACAACAGCAAGTATTTGGTGCCCCCTGCGTAGACCAGCCAGACTGCGTAGATCACCGCGATGGCACCGATGAGCAAATCCTTCGAGCGTTCGCCCGAGTCGTTTTCATAACTCTCGCCGCGCACCGCCAGCAGCAGTGCATAAGCCGCGGACCACAGATACGGCACCAGAATCATTGAAGTGGCGAGGTAGATCAGCGACAGGTAAGTACTGGCGGAAAACAACGTGATGATCAGGAACAGCTGCACCATCGCGTTGGTCAGCCACAAGGCATTGACCGGCACATGGTTGGCGTTCTCCTTGCGCAGGAATTCCGGCATGGTGTGGTCCTTGGCGGCGGCGAACATGATCTCCGCACACAGCAGCACCCATGACAGCAACGCGCCAAGCAGGGAAATGATCAGGCCGACGCTGATCAGCACCGCGCCCCAGTGACCGACCACGTGCTCCAGCACCGCGGCCATCGACGGGTTCTGCAGTTTCGCCAGTTCCGGTTGGGTCATGATGCCCAGCGACAGCACGTTCACCAGCACCAGGAACAACAGCACGGTGATGAAGCCGATCACGGTGGCTTTACCGACGTCGCTGCGCTTTTCCGCTCGCGCCGAGAAGATGCTCGCGCCTTCGATGCCGATGAACACCCAGACGGTGACCAGCATCATTTTGCGCACCTGGTTCATCACGCTGCCCAGGTCGGGGTTTTTCACGCCCCAGATGTCAGCGGTGAAGATGTCGAGCTTGAAGGCGAAAATCGCGATCAGCACAAACAGCAGCAGCGGCACGACCTTGGCGACGGTGGTCACCAGGTTGATGAACGCCGCTTCCTTGATCCCGCGCAGCACGAGGAAGTGCACGGCCCAGAGCAGCAGCGACGCACCAATCACAGCGGCAACGGTGTTGCCTTCGCCGAAGATCGGGAAGAAGTAGCCGAGGGTGCTGAACAGCAGGACGAAGTAACCGACGTTACCGAGCCAGGCACTGATCCAGTAACCCCACGCGGAGGAGAAACCCATGTAGTCGCCGAATCCGGCCTTGGCGTAGGCGTAAACACCGCCGTCCAAGTCAGGTTTGCGATTGGCGAGTGTCTGGAACACGAAGGCGAGTGTCAGCATGCCTACGGCAGTGATGGCCCAACCGATAAGCACCGCGCCGACGTCGGCACTGGCGGCCATGTTCTGGGGCAAAGAGAAGATCCCGCCACCGATCATAGAGCCGACAACCAACGCAACAAGTGCACCGAGTTTCAGTTTTCCGGGGGATTCAGACATTGCATGACTCCAATGCAGGAGAAGAGAGACAACAGAGTAGTTCTGTTAGCAATTCAGTCAGCTGACTTAGATCAGTGCATGGCTACATTCCATTGTTAATGAAAGACTTATGAACCTTTTCCGGGCATAACGGTATTTCCGGAAAAGCCCGGTCCAGAGGCCTCGACTGATACAAAAGGAATAACTCCAATTGCTTGGAACTTTTACGCTAGTTCGTTTTCTGCGTTCCGCAAATTTTTGACGCCGGTTTCAGGTATGGAATCGATTAATTAAGATTGACCCACAAATTCGCTCTTTGCCAAGACGCTAATAGAATCATCCGCTATAAATAACGGACATGACTTGGCGTTTTCTAATAAACGTTATTACGCTGTACCTATTTAGTTAAAACCAACCATGTGACGGTTTCCCGGCCGTGGTCATTCCCCGGTCGCATCGGGAAAAATGGAGACGCAGGCATGTCGCAACCGACGCAAAAACTTCGCCTGAGCGCACTGATCGCGCTGGTGGTTGGATCGATGATTGGTGGCGGGATATTTTCCTTGCCGCAGAACATGGCCGCCCGTGCCGATGCCGGCGCGATATTGATCGGTTGGGCCATCACCGCCGTCGGAATGCTGACGCTGGCCTTTGTGTTTCAGACGCTGGCTAATCGCAAACCCGAGCTGGATTCCGGGGTGTACGCCTACGCGAAGGCAGGGTTCGGTGACTACATGGGGTTCTCGTCCGCGTGGGGGTACTGGATCAGCGCCTGGCTGGGCAACGTCGGTTACTTCGTTCTGCTGTTCAGCACCCTCGGTTACTTCTTTCCGGTGTTTGGCCAGGGCAACACGCCCATCGCCATCGGTTGCGCCTCGGTCCTGCTGTGGGCCGTGCATTTTCTGGTGCTGCGCGGGATCAAGGAGGCGACGTTCATCAATCAGTTGACCACCGTGGCCAAGATCGTGCCGCTGATCATGTTCATCGTCATCGCCGCCGTGGCGTTCAAGGCCGACATCTTTACCCGTGACATCTGGGGCCGCAGCAACCCGAATTTCGGCGGCGTGATGGATCAGGTGCGCAACATGATGCTGGTCACCGTGTTTGTGTTCATCGGCATCGAGGGCGCCAGTGTGTATTCGGCGCGGGCGGAGAAACGTTCGGATGTCGGCCGGGCGACGGTCATCGGTTTTATTGGCGTGCTGGCGCTGTTGGTGCTGGTGAACGTGTTGTCGCTGGGGATCATGAGCCAGCCGGAACTGGCCAACCTGCAGAACCCGTCACTGGCGGCGGTGCTGGAACATATCGTCGGGCCTTGGGGCGCGTTGTTGATCAGCATTGGCCTGGCGATTTCGTTGCTCGGCGCGTTGTTGTCCTGGGCGCTGCTTTGCGCCGAGATCCTCTTTGCCACGGCCAAGGACAAGACCATGCCGGCCTTCCTGAAAAAGGAAAACGCCAACCATGTGCCGGTCAATGCGCTGTGGCTGACCAACGTGATGATCCAGCTTTTCCTGCTGATCACGCTGTTTTCCGCCGGGACTTACACCAGCCTGATCTACCTCGCGTCGTCGATGATTCTGGTGCCGTATCTGTGGTCGGCAGCGTATGCGGTGTTGTTGAGCGGACGCGGCGAAACGTACGAGCACGCGTCGGCGGAACGCACCAAGGACTTGCTGATCGGCGGCATCGCGCTGAGTTATGCGGTGTGGCTGTTGTACGCCGGTGGGGTCAAGTATTTGCTGCTGTCGGCGTTGTTGTATGCGCCGGGGGTGATTCTGTTCGCCAAGGCCAAACGCGAGCAGGGTGAACCGCTGTTTACAGCAATCGAGAAAGGGATTTTTACCGCGGTCATCAGCGGCGCCGGTTTGGCGGCGTACGGTTTGTACAGCGGATTTCTGTCGTTGTGAGGTTGCGGCTGGCCTATCAGCCGCCCTATGACTGGCCGGCGATGCTGGGGTTCTTGTCGGCGCGGGCCGTGGCGGGAATGGAAACGGTGGTGGATGGCGTGTATTCGCGCAGCATTGGCCTGGAAGGCGATCACGGCACGTTTTGGATAAGGCCGGTGGCGGGCGATGCGCTGGAAGTGACGCTGGATTTTCTTGACCCGGCGGCGGTGCCGGAGATCGTTGCGCGGTTGCGACGGATGTTTGATCTGGATGCGGATTTAGCCGCGATTCATCGGTCGCTGGAGGCTGACCCGTTGATGGCGCGGTTGATTGCCGAGCGGCCGGGATTACGGGTTCCGGGGACGTGGGACGGTCTGGAGCTGGCGATTCGTGCGGTTTTGGGGCAGCAGATCAGCGTGGTTGCGGCGATCAGGTTGGCGGGGAAACTGGTGGTGCAATATGGGACGCCTTTGACGTCGGTTTTGCCCGGTATCACGCAGGTGTTCCCGGCGGCTGATGTATTGGCGCAGGCGGATCTGGCGGCGCTGGGCATGCCGAAAAGCCGGGGCCGGACGTTGTCGGGCGTGGCCCAGGCGTTGCTTGATGATCCGTTATTGTTTGAGCCGGGGCGTGAGGGTGGTGTGGCGCGGTTGCTGGCGTTGCACGGGATTGGCGACTGGACGGCGCAGTACATTGCCTTGCGACAATTGCGCGAGATGGATGCGTTTCCGGGTGGGGATGTGGGATTGATCAATGCGTTATCGGCGCTTGAGGGGGAGCGGGTGACGGCTCGGGAGTTGTTGGCGCGGGCCGAAGGTTGGCGACCTTGTCGAGGGTATGCGGCGCAGCTTTTGTGGACATCACTGAGTCGGGCGGACTGAGCTGATCCGGGATTTTTAGTGACTGTTCGACCGCTATCGCGAGCAGGCTCGCTCCTACAGTGGATCAGTGTCGATCACAAAACCTGTGGGAGCGAGCCTGCTCGCGATTGCGTCCGGAGAGTCACCACCACTGCGCGCGATGTGAACCCAATTCGGAGGCCGGTATCGCCCACTGCAACGGCGTCCCGGTGATTTTCAGTGGCACATGAAGCCGATGCGCCGGCCCCCAGGGCGTCTGTTCAACCAGCAAGTCCTGATCGTTTTCATCCTCTGCCCGCAGCAGCTCACTCGTCCCCGCCCCCTGTTCAATCAACAACTTCGCCGTCCGCGCCAGCGACAACCGTGCTGACCCACTCCGTCCCAATAACGTGATCGCCGCAGCCGCCATCAAATACCCGGTGGCATGATCCAGCGCCTGCACGGGCAACGGCGTCGGCTTGTCCGCCTTCTTCCATTGCATCCCCGCTTCGGCAATCCCGCTGCTCATCTGCACCAGGCTGTCGAAGCCGCGGCGGTTCTGCCATGGTCCGCTCCAGCCGTAGGCATTCAGGCAGACGTCGATCAGGCCGGGCGCGAGTGCCTGCCGTTCGGCGACGCCGTAACCCAGCCGTTCCAGGGCATCGGCGCGGTAGCCGTGGAGCAGAATGTCGGCGTCCTTGAGCAGGCTTTCGAACAGGATGCGATCTGCTTTGTCATGCAAGTCCAGGCGTGCGCAGCGTTTGCCCAAGGTGACTTCCGGCACCACGCCGGGCTCGTTCCAGGTCGGTGGGTCGATGCGCAAAACGTCGGCGCCGAGGCCGGCAAGAAAGCGACTGGCGACCGGGCCGGCAAGCACGCGGGTCAAATCCAATACCTTGATCCCGGCCAGTGGTTGCGCCACCGATCCTTGCCACGATCGCGGCGGTTCAGGGTTGCCGGCGCTGAACTGAATCAGTGGTTCAGAATTCACCGCCTGGCCCTGGGGATGCGCCTGCCATTGCGCCCAACTGCGCATTTCGGCGGCACAGCCACCGGCCTTGACCACGGCGTGTTCCAGATCGGTTTTCGCCCATTGCGCAACCTTGCTCGCCACGGCGGCGCGGTCGGCACAGGCGCCGAGCACTTTTTCGGCCGCCGCACGGTGATGAGGCGCGTTGGTGTGCAGGCGTATCCAGCCGTCGCTGGTCGGGTAGTCTCCGGCCACCGGGTCCCAGAGTGGAGGAACGCTCCAGCCGACGGGACGGATCGACGTCGCAAACCAGAAAGACGCGAGGCGACGGTCGACTTCAAGGTTGGGCAAACGACCGGTGTGCTGGTGCAGTAACTCGCTGACCGCTTGGCCGGCAGCGGCAATGCTGGCGCTCGCCAGGTCAGTGACGGCGAACGCCGAGGGCAGGGCACCCTTCGAGGCGAACGGAATCGGGGTGTGGGGCAAGCCGAGTGCGGCTTGAATGGACGTGAGTAAATCAGTCATCGAAGGCCCTCCGGAAGAGGGCCAGAGCATAGAACAAAACACCGGTCATTTAGATACCCCCCCTGTAGGAGCGAGGCTTGCCCGCGAAGAACGATAACGCGGTCAGCCTGACACACCGCGTCGACACATTCGCGGGCAAGCCTCGCTCCTACAGGGGCCGTGGCAGCTACACGCGGAACTGATCCATCAATTTCATCTGGTGGGTGGTCAGGGAGTTGAGCTGGCTGCTGATCTGCGCCGATTCGGTGGCCTGGCCGGTCAGGGTTTCGGTGACGGTGCGGATCGCCGAGACGTTGCGGTTGACCTCTTCGGCCACGGCGCTTTGCTGTTCGGCGGCGCTGGCGATTTGCAGGTTCATGTCGCTGATGACCGTGACCGCGTCGCTGATTTTGCTCAAGGCTTGCACCGCTTGTTGAATCTGCCCGGCGTTGCTGTGCGCCTGGGTCTGGCTCGAATGCATGGTGGCGACCACGCCACGGGTGCCGGTCTGGATGCGCTCAATGACGATGCGAATCTCTTCCACCGAATCCTGCGTGCGTTTGGCCAGGTTGCGCACTTCATCGGCCACCACCGCAAAGCCGCGACCGCTCTCGCCGGCACGGGCGGCTTCGATGGCGGCGTTGAGCGCCAGCAGGTTGGTCTGTTCGGCGATGCTGCGGATGACTTCCAGCACCGAACCGATCTGCTCGCTGTTGACCGCCAGCGCTTCGACTTCGGTCACCGCCTTGCTGACTTCATCGGCCAGTTGATTGATGTCGCGGGTGCTGCGTTCGATGATCGACATGCCATCGCGAGCCGACTGGTCAGCGCCCTTGGCTGCGTTTGCCGCGTTCGACGCACTGTTGGCGACGTCATGGGCCGTGGCGCTCATTTCGTTGGACGCGGTGGCGACCTGGTCGATTTCGCGGAACTGCACCTGCATGCCTTCGCTGGTCTGGCGGGCGATTTCTGAAGACTGGTCGGCGGTGCCACGGGCATCGGTGATGCTCTGCTTGATCTGCGCGATGGTCGGTTGCAGCTTGTCGAGGAAGCGATTGAACCAACTCACCAGTTCGCCCAGTTCGTCCTGCTTGCTGTAATGCAGGCGCTGGGTCAGGTCGCCGTCGCCGCTGGCAATGGCCTTGAGCATTTCGGCGACGCTGTTGATCGGCCGGGTCACGCCCGACGCGGTGAGCCAGATCAGCAGCAGACCGACGAGGCCGGCAGCGACCGCCACCAGCACGGCTTTGATCGTACCGCTTTGCTGGGCATCATCGAGCACCGTTTGCAGCTTCACCGAATCGGCCAGCAGCACTTGCTTGGGCAGGTCGATCACCACGCCCCAGGCTTTGGAATCACTGATCGGGCTGACCGGGTACACCGCACGAATCAAATCGCCTTGTTCGAGGATTTTCGGTGCGCCGCCGCTGAGCAATTGCAGGACATCCTTGCCCTCTGCGCCCAGGGTCTCACCGATGCTTTTGCCGACCTTGCTCGCGTCGACGCTGTAAGCGGCAAGCACGCCGCTGCCAGAGACAATCAGCATGTGCCCGGCGCTGTTGAACAGATCACGCTGGGAACCGACAGCCGCTGCCTGCAAGGCGTCGAGGGCGATGTCCACGCCGACCACGCCGATGGATTTGCCGTCCACCAGCAGCGGTACGGAAATGGTGGTCATCAGCATTTCCTTGCCGCCGACGGTGTCGGCGTACGGGTCCAGCAAGCAGGTGCGCTTGTTGTCGCGAGGGCAGGTGTACCAGCTGTTGTAAGGCGTGCCGCTGAGGCTCAAGGTGGTTTTGGTCATGTCGTCTTCGACCATGATCGTGTTGAGCGCGGTACCACCGGCGCGGCTCCAGTAACTGGCGAAACGACCGGCTTCGTTGGACTGTCGAGCGGCGTCATTGGCGAACTCGCTGTCCTTGCCGTCCAGACCGTTGGGTTCGAACGCCAGCCAGATCCCCAACACTTTGCTGTTGCGCTCGAAGGCGGTTTTCAGGCTCTGGTTCAACTCTTCACGCAGGGCGCCGGCCTCAAGCGAGCGTTTGGCGGCCAGGGTGCGCATGTCCTTGATCTGGTCCGCCAGGGCGGTCACCACCAGCAGGCTTTCGCCAAAGGTTTTCTGCACCCGCACCGCTTGCTCGGCGGCCTTGGCCTGAAGCAGGTCTTGCACGCTGTCGGTGAGCATTTTGCTGCTGGAGGCGCTGACCAGCTCATCGTTCTGGTTGGTCTGGTAGAAGTTCATGCTGACGATCAGGACGACCACGCCCAGCAGGCATAGACCGGAGAGCAGAACGATTTTCAGGCGGATGGACAGAGAGTCGAACATAGGACGAACTCGCGAAGGGATGAAGTGTTGGCTGCGAGTCGAGGCCGACCCGGTTCGCCAAATCCATTCAGCGCCAATCTCTGCGCATCGGCGTGGTGCGAGGATGCATGAAGGTGACCCCGACGAACGGTCATGGTTGAACGTTTGCGCGGGAAAAAGTGCCGAAAAGCGCTTTAAAACGGGGATAAATCGCGGAGTGTGTCAGGTGGTTTGCGGCAGTGATTCCGGTCGTGACCAGATCCACAGATTGCCCAGGCTCATGCCGGCAATGGCGAGGTAAACCGGCCAACCGTGATCGAGCATGACCAGCATCAACCCGGCGCACAGCAGCATGCTCACGGTGGCACTGACCTTGGCTCGACGCGCAACGATTTTACCGTTGCGCCAGTTGCAGAGGATCGGACCGAACAGCCGATGGTTTTCCAGCCAGGCACTCAGGCGCGGCGAACTCTTGGTCGCGGCCCAGGCGGCGAGCAGGACGAACTCGGTGGTCGGCAGGCCTGGCACGACGATGGCGATCAGGCCGATGGCTAGGCTGATGTAGGCCAAGAGACCGAACAGAATGCGGGCGAGTTTTGAGGAGGAGCGAGTCATAAGATCGACGCTTGCCCTGTAGGAGCGAGGCTTGCCCGCGAAGAATGCGCCGCGGTTTTTCAGATAGACCGCGTTATCGTTCTTCGCGGGCAAGCCTCGCTCCTACAGGGGCGGGGTTATCAGGCGAGTTCGGGAGTGGTGGTGTAGGCGTGTTCCAGCAACACGGTGAAGCGGTTGAACGCCGCGATGGCGCCTTTATCCAGCTCGGCTTCTTCCTGCTCGGTGAGTTCCAGACCGTCCAGCGTCTTGGCGAAGCTTTTCCAGCCTTCAGCGCGGCCACCGGCCGGTTCGCCGAGGTGACGGGCGCCGAAGGTTTCGCTCAGGCCCAGGCCGACAGCCCGTTTGATCAGGAACGCTGCACCGAGCTTCGAGCCTTCGGACACAAACAACCAACCCAGCGCTTCGGCTTTGCTCGGGGTGTTCACTGCACCCGCGACAGGCGCCGGCACTTCGGTGTCCAGATCGGCCAGGTCAGCCTTGGCCGCCTCGGCACGGCAGCGCGCCGCCAGATCGGGAACGATGGCGATCAGTTCGGCATCGTTGTACAGCGCCACCAGCTCCGACTGGAACAGATATTGCGCCACCACGAAACGGGCGAAATTGGCCTGGGTTTCGAACGGCGCGTGGGCTTTGACCAGTGCATCGAGTTTGGTGTGGGGCTCATGGGTGATCTGGTTCAAGCGTTGCGAGCGCAAAGCCGGGCGTTGAGCAGTGTCCTGGTTAGTCATGAGAAATCCTTGAAGAAAAGAGGCGCTTGGTAACGAGACGAACAAGAAGACGCCTGACAGTAAAAAAACCTCACTGTGCGGCGCTATAAAAAGCCGCGCAGTGAGCGTGCAGGATCAGATGTCCCAGACCAGATTGACCGCGAAGTTGCGACCCGGCTGAGTCAGGCGATCAAGGTTGGCCGGGCTGAGGACCGAAGCCTCGCCGACGCCGTCGTAACCGCGCACGTCATCCCACAGCCAGTACTTTTTGTCGGTCAGGTTGTAGACCCCGGCGCTGACAGTCACGTCGTCCGTCACTTTGTAGAAACCGGTCAGGTCCAGCACGCCGAAGCCCGGCGATTTGAACTGGCTGCTGACGCCGTCCGGCGACTTGAATTTGGTGTCGTCGACGCGATCCTTCTTTTTCACCAGCGTCCAGCTGAGCAAACCACCGTAGTTGTCCTGGTCGTAACCGAGGCCGAACACACCGGTCAGCGGGTTGACGCTGTTGATCGGTTCGCCGTTGTCGTTGTTGCGACCGTAGGCATAGGCCACCGAGCCCTGGGTGTACAGACCTTGTGGCGCGCCGAAGACGTCGAGGTTCAGACGTCCCTTGACCTCTGCGCCCTTGATCGTGGCGCGCTTGATGTTGGCGCTCTGGAAGGTCAGCTCGTTATAACCGGGGGAGATGGCATCCTCTTCGATGAAGTCGCGGTACTTGTTGTAGAACACAGCCACATCGAAGGAGCCCGATTCGAATTGACCGCGCAGACCGGTTTCAAAACCTTTGCTGGTTTCCGGGTCGAGGTTCGGGTTGGGTTCCACGCGATAACCGGTGGTGGTGTTCTCGAAGCGCCCGTACAACGCCTTGGCGGTCGGTGTGCGGAAACCTTCGGCGTACTGGCCATACCAGGTGTACTGGTCAGTCAGGGCGTAGGTCAGGCCGAATTTCGGCGACACGCGATGCCAGGTTTTGGCGTCGTTGCTGACGGTGCCGCGGCCATCGGCAGCCACGGTGTTCAAGAACTCCTGGGTGATGTGCGGCTTGAGCTCGGTGTAGTCGTAGCGCAGCCCCGGCAGGAAGGTCCATTTGTCCCAGCTGATCTGATCCTGGGCGAACAGGCTGTAGGTGTTGACGGTCGGGTCGGGGAAGTCGCTGGATTTTTTCAGCACGTCTGCGGTGCTGACGGCGCCGAGGGTTCGGCAGGAGCCAAAGACCGCGAGGCAGGTGCCGTTGCCGCTGCGCGAACCGGTGACTTTCTGCTGTTTGATCGTGGTGCCGTAGGTCAGCAGGTGCTCGGTGTCGGCAAGACTGAAAGCCTTGTCCAGTTGCGCGTCAAACACCCACTGCTTTTCTTCATAAAGGGTTTCGCGGGTGCGCAGCACTTTGCGTGAGATCGGGTAGTAGAACTCTTCGGTGCTCTGGTCGGTCTTGGCGACCTGGTGGTTCACGCTCCACTTGACGTTGTCTGCCAGCAGACTGTCGAGGGCGAAGCTGTGTTCCAGGCCGAAACGCTCGCGGGTGACGGTGTCGTTACCGGTGCGCCACTGGTACATGCCGCCCGGCAGGATGCTGGTCGGAATCGCCGGCTGGCCTTTGTCGAACGGACCGCCGTAGGCGCTTTTCAGATCGGTGTCGCGGTCGTCCTTGTACTTTTCATACGTCAGGCCCAGGCGCGAATCTTCGTTGTAGTTCCAGCCGATCTTGGCCAGCACGTTGTAGGTACGCACGTCTTCAGGGTTGGCCGCAGTGCGCGCCAGGCCGGTGCCGTTGTTGTTGCCGTAGGATTCGGTTTCATGACCGTCGCGCTGGCTGTAATGCAGCAAGCCATCGAACTGATCAGCGCGGCCGGCCACCGTCGCGGACTTCAGCCAGCTCTCGTCGGCGGAGCTGTAGCCGGTTTTCAAGCGGGCACCGACGTCTTTGCCGGGTTTGATGATGTCGTCGGGGTCGAGGGTGAAATAACTGACCGCGCCGCCGATGGCGTTGCTGCCGTACAGCACCGAGGCCGGCCCGCGGAGGATTTCGACGCGTTTGATGATCTCCGGGTCGACGTAGTTGCGCTGGGTCTTGGCGTAGGGGCCGTTGAAGAAATCGTTGGGCACTTCGACGCCGTCGACCTGGGTCAGGATCCGGTCGCCGTCGATGCCGCGGATGTTGTAGCCGCTGATCCCACCGCGCTGGCCGGCACCACCGACCGAAACGCCCGGTTCGTAACGCACCAGGTTCTTGATGGTGTTGACGTTGTTGCGGTCCAGCTCTTCGCGGGTGTGAACGGTGACGGTGCCCGGCACGCTTTCCACGGTTTGTTCCTGGCGGGTGGCGCTGATGGTCACCTGTTGCAGGTTGAGGGCGCCGCTGCTCGGGCGCTTTTCCAGGACGATGTTGTTGTTGCCCAGTTTGCGATAGCTCAGGTTGGTCCCCACCAACAGGCGATCCAGGGCTTTCTCCGGTGACAAGGACCCGCGCACACCCGGCGAGGCCACGCCTTGCCCAAGTTCTGCCGGCAAGCCGACCTGCCAGCCCGTCACCGCGGTAAAGGCATTGAGTGCCGAGACCAGCGACTGTTGCGGGATCGCAAACGCGTAATCGCCCATGTTGCGCGTTGGTTGCTCGGCGGCGGTGGCGGCCATCAGCGGCGCGCTACCAGCCATGAGGATGGCGGCGGTCAGCAGCGAGAGCACGCGGGACGGTGAAGAGGAGTGGCGGGTAAGGCGAGAGGACATCGATAGCGCTCCGAGTCGCACGAATCTTTATAGGTGCTGATTGGCATATGAAGATGCGAATCAATTGCATTGGCTATAACGAGACGTACGAGCTTCAGCTATCGAGTAAAAATAATTCTCATTTAGTTCAGGATCACCAGCGCCGGATATTCCTGGAGCCGCGCCGAGGTGATGTGCGCCAGGGAGCGGACCACGTCCAGCGGCTGGTCGAGACGGTAATTGCCGGTCACGGCGACGTCGGCCAATTGCTCGTTGTTGTTGATGATCCAGCCTGGATAGTAGCGACGCAGCTCCGCCAGCACCTGGCTCATCGGGCAGTTTTCAAACACCAGTCGGCCCTGGACCCAGGCCAGGTCAGTCGCGGCGTCGAGCCTGGCCGGCCGGTCGAAACCGTTGGGGCCGATGCGGATGCTTTCGCCGGCAGACAGGCGAATCCGTGCGTCGTCGCGGGTCGCCCGCAAGTCGACATCGCCACGCTGCACTTGAACCTGCGTCACGCCATCGAGGTAGCGCACCGCAAACGCGGTGTCGTGCACGCTGGCCTTCACCGGTCCGGCGTCGATTTCCAGCGGCTGGCCGCGATGGGCCGGCACTTCGAAAAACGCTTCGCCCTGATAAAGACGGGCGACGCGCTGCTGATCGTTGATGGTGCTGGAAAACGCCGAGTTGGTATTGAGCAGGACTTTCGAGCCGTCCTCCAGTTGCAGGCGCTGACGCTCACCGACCACCGTCAGGTGATCGGCCTGGAGACGCAGGGGCAGGTTGCTGAAACTGAACAGGCCGAGGATCAACACGGCAGCAGTGGCCAACGGTTTCCAGTGCGGGCGCAGGCGCGACAACACGGTGACTTTGGGTGGCAGCGCGGCCAGGTGCTGCGCGCATTGCACGACTTGCGGGCCGTCCCAGATGGCCTGGGCCTTGGCGAACGCTTGGGCATGCAAAGGGTCGGCGTCCAGCCATGCCTGGAACTGGCGAGACTGTTCTTCGCTCGGACTGCCCAGCACGATCAGCCAGTCCAGGGCCTGGTCCATCGCACTTGCGGGGTCCCGCGCCGGTGAGGGCGGAGGGGAGCGGTGGGTGTCCGTCACGGTGTTTCCTCGGCAGTGTCTGTGCACGGCTGTTTTTTAGTGGAGCTTGAAAGTGGGCAAGGGTAGCAAAGCCTTGCTTGCTCAGTCGCCGTTTAACCGTTCGGCGACACCGATGCAGATAGCCATGATCAGCTTCAACTCCTTTTGCACCGTGCTCAATGACACGCCGAGCGTCTCGGAAATCTCCAGATAGCTGTGCCCGTGCAAGCGGCTGAGAATGAAAATCTGCTGCTGACGGGCGCTGAGTTCACTGAGGCTCACGTTCAAACGCTCCAGCAATTGTTTGGCATGGGCGGCGTCCTCGGCACTGCTGGCCGGCGCGGCAATGCTTTCCACCACGTCCATCGGCACGTCGTCGAGCATCGTCCGGGACTGAATGCGCCGCGCACGCAAATGGTCCAGCGCCAGGTTGCGGGCGGTCTGGAAAACAAAGGGTTCAAGGTGGTCGATGGCCCGTTCGCTGAGCGCACGGGTCACGCGCAGGTAGGTCTCCTGCAAGAGGTCTTCGGCGGTGCTGTGATTGTTGACCATCCGCTCCAGCGTGCGCAGCAGAGAGACGCGCTGGGCGATGAAGACGTGATTGAAGCGCGATTGACTCACGGGAGGACCTGATCCATTTCGATCAAATGATAATGCTTATCATCCGCCGTAGTGGTCAAGTCCTGATTTGTGAAGGTTTATGCGCGGCCCTGCAAATAGGTCGCGTAATCGGGGATGCGATGTGAATGCGCCTGATCCATCAACGGGCTGCTGAGCAGGTAGTCGGCGCTGCATTCATTGCAGGCAACGGGAATGTTCCAGACTGCCGCGACTCGCAGCAACGCCTTGATGTCCGGGTCGTGGGGTTGCGGTTCGAACGGGTCCCAGAAGAACACCAGCATGTCGACCCGCTGCTCGGCGATTTGCGCGCCGAGTTGTTGGTCGCCGCCCAAGGGACCGCTGATCATGCTTTCCACGGGCAGGTCGAGGCGTTGTTGCAATAACAAACCCGTGGTGCCGGTGGCGACCAGTTCATGTTGCGCGAGCTTGTCTTTGTGCCGCTCGGCCCAGTCCAGCAGGAACACCTTGCAGTGGTCGTGGGCGACCAGGGCGATGCGTTTGCGCGCGGCGACGGTTTTTTGCGTGAAGCTGATACCGATCATGGGATGTTCCGTAGGAAGGTTACCGACGATGGTGTTCATGAGGCCGCCATCGCCAGCAAGCCAGCTCCTACAGGGATCGGGTGCGCCGCAACCTTGTAGGAGCCGGCTTGCCGGCGATAGCGGTGTCACGAACGCCAACTTACTCGGCGTTGCACAGTGCCAGGCAGTTATCGAGCATGCGGTTGGAGAAGCCCCACTCGTTGTCGTACCAGGCCAGCACCTTCAGCAGCTTGCCGCTGGACTTGGTGTGGTTGGCGTCAAAGATCGACGACAGCGGGTTGTGGTTGAAGTCGCTGGAAACCAGCGGCAACGTGTTGTAGCCCAGAATCTTCGAATGCTGGCTGGCTTCCTTCAGCAGCGCATTCACTTCATCGGCCGACGCCTCGCGCTTCAGTTGCACGGTCAAGTCCACCAGCGACACGTTGATCACCGGCACACGCACGGCCATGCCGGTCAGTTTGCCCGCCAGTTCCGGCAGCACCAGGCCGACCGCTTCGGCCGCACCGGTCTTGCTCGGGATCATGTTCTGGGTGGCCGAACGCGCGCGGTACGGGTCGGTGTGGTAGACGTCGGTCAGGTTCTGATCGTTGGTGTAGGCGTGAATCGTGGTCATCAAACCACTTTCGATCCCCAGTTCGCGGTGCAGCACCTGGGCGACCGGGGCCAGGCAGTTGGTGGTGCACGACGCGTTGGAAATAATCTGGTGCGATTGGCGCAGAATGTCGTGGTTCACCCCATACACCACGGTGGCGTCGGCGCCTTTGGCCGGTGCAGAGATGATCACTTTGCGCGCGCCGGCCGTAATATGCGCGGCGGCTTTGGCCCGGTCGGTGAACAAACCGGTGCATTCGAACACGACATCAATCTTTTCTGCGGCCCAGGGCAGCTCGGCCGGGTTACGGATGGCGCTGACGGAAATCCGGTCGCCGTTGACGGTCAGGCTTTCCTGATCATGCTGGACATCGGCGTCGAACGTGCCGTGAACAGTGTCGTACTTGAGCAGATGAGCGTTCATCGCGCTGTCGCCCAGGTCATTGATTGCAACGATCTGCAAATCCTGACGGTAGCCTTGGGTATACAGTGCGCGAAGGACGTTGCGGCCGATACGGCCAAAACCATTGATTGCGATTCGAAGAGTCATTTAACAGGGCCGCCGTCGTTTTGTTGTTGGAATTACAAGATTATTCGCATAAAAATAGAAAACAAGCCTTTTTAGTGGCAATATTTTGTTCAATCTACAACGAGTGACCTGAATCAACTGGTCCGAATGATCAAGAAAGCCGTTTGTCATCCCATCAACAACGGCTCTTGTTCAGCATAGACAATCAGGTCGCCACATCCGTTAGCCTGGAGTTCTACACATGCATCCCCGCGTCCTTGAGGTCACCGAACGGCTTATCGCCCGCAGCCGCGCAACCCGCGAGGCTTACCTTGCGCTCATTCGCGGTGCGGCCAGCGACGGTCCGATGCGCGGCAAGCTGCAATGCGCCAACTTCGCCCATGGCGTGGCCGGTTGCGGCACCGAAGACAAGAACAGCCTGCGAATGATGAACTCCGCGAACATCGCGATTGTTTCGTCATATAACGACATGCTCTCGGCGCATCAGCCGTACGAAGTCTTTCCTGAACTGATCAAAAAAGCCCTGCGCGAAATCGGCTCCGTCGGCCAGTTCGCCGGCGGCACCCCGGCGATGTGCGATGGCGTGACCCAAGGCGAGCCGGGCATGGAACTGAGCCTGCCAAGTCGTGAAGTGATCGCGCTGTCCACCGCTGTTGCCCTTTCCCACAACATGTTCGATGGCGCGCTGATGCTCGGCATCTGCGACAAGATCGTGCCGGGCCTGATGATGGGCGCGTTGCGCTTCGGTCATCTGCCGATGATTTTCGTGCCGGGCGGGCCGATGGTCTCGGGCATTTCCAACAAGCAGAAAGCCGATGTGCGTCAGCGCTATGCCGAAGGCAAGGCCTCTCGCGAAGAGCTGCTGGAATCGGAAATGAACTCCTACCACAGCCCCGGCACCTGCACCTTCTACGGCACCGCCAACACCAACCAGTTGCTGATGGAAGTCATGGGCCTGCATTTGCCGGGCGCTTCTTTCGTCAACCCGAACACGCCGTTGCGCGATGCCCTGACCCGCGAAGCGGCGCATCAGGTCACGCGCCTGACCAAGCAGAATGGCAACTTCATGCCGATCGGCGAAATCGTCGATGAACGTTCGCTGGTCAACTCCATCGTGGCACTGAACGCCACCGGCGGTTCGACCAACCACACCTTGCACATGCCGGCCATCGCCATGGCCGCGGGCATTCAATTGACCTGGCAGGACATGGCAGACCTCTCCGAAGTCGTGCCGACCCTGAGCCACGTCTACCCGAACGGCAAAGCCGACATCAACCACTTCCAGGCGGCGGGCGGCATGTCGTTCCTGATCCGCGAACTGCTGGAAGCCGGCCTGCTCCACGAAAACGTCAACACGGTTCTTGGCCACGGCCTGAGCCGTTACACGAAGGAACCGTTCCTCGATAACGGTGAATTGGTCTGGCGCGAAGGCGTGACCGAGAGCCTCGACGAAACCATCCTGCGCCCAGTCGCTCGAGCGTTCTCGCCCGAGGGCGGCTTGCGCGTGATGGAAGGCAACCTCGGTCGTGGCGTGATGAAAGTCTCGGCGGTCGCCTTGGAAAACCAGATTGTCGAAGCACCGGCGATGGTGTTCCATGATCAGCAGGATCTGGCCGATGCGTTCAAGGCCGGTTTGCTGGAAAAGGACTTTGTCGCGGTGATGCGCTTCCAGGGCCCGCGCTCCAACGGCATGCCGGAACTGCACAAAATGACGCCGTTCCTTGGCGTGCTGCAGGATCGCGGCTTCAAAGTCGCGCTGGTGACTGACGGGCGCATGTCCGGCGCCTCGGGGAAAATCCCGGCGGCGATTCACGTCAGCCCCGAAGCTTATGTGGGCGGCGCTTTGGCGCGAGTCCAAGAGGGCGATATCATCCGCGTCGATGGCGTCAAAGGCACCCTGGAGCTTAAGGTGGACGCTGAAGAATTCGCAGCGCGCACGCCGGCCAAAGGCCTGTTGGGCAACAACATCGGCACCGGTCGCGAACTGTTTAGTTTCATGCGCATGGCCTTCAGCTCCGCAGAGCAGGGCGCCAGCGCCTTTACTTCTGCCCTGGAGACGCTTAATTGAAACTGGCTTTGGTCGGTGACATCGGTGGGACCAACGCACGTTTCGCGTTGTGGAAAAACCAGCAACTGGAATCGGTCCAGGTGCTGGCAACGGCAGATTTTCCCAGCCCGGAAGAGGCGATCAGCGTCTATCTGAACGGGCAGGGGCTGGCGCCGGGTTCGATTGGTTCCGTGTGTCTGTCAGTGGCCGGCCCGGTGAGCGGTGATGAATTCAAGTTCACCAACAATCACTGGCGCCTCAGCCGCAAGGCGTTCTGCCAGACCCTGCAAGTGGAGCAACTGCTGCTGGTCAACGACTTCTCGGCGATGGCGCTGGGCATGACCCGTTTGCAGCCGGGCGAATTCCGCGTGGTTTGCGAAGGCACGCCGGAACCGTTGCGCCCGGCGGTGGTGATTGGTCCGGGCACGGGGTTGGGCGTCGGTACTTTGCTCGATCTCGGCGAAGGGCGTTTTGCTGCATTGCCGGGCGAGGGCGGCCACGTCGATTTGCCGTTGAGCAGTCCGCGTGAAACTCAGTTGTGGCAGCACATCTTCAACGAGATTGGGCATGTCAGCGCGGAAACGGCGTTGAGTGGCAGCGGCTTGCCGCGCGTCTATCGGGCGATTTGCGCGGTGGACGGGCACACGCCTGTGCTCGAAACGCCGGAAGCGATCACCGCCGCCGGCCTGGCGGGTGATCCGATTGCGCTGGAAGTGCTGGAACAGTTCTGTTGCTGGCTCGGTCGCGTGGCGGGCAACAACGTGCTCACCACGGGGGCGCGCGGTGGTGTGTTTATCGTCGGTGGGGTGATCCCACGGTTTGCCGATTTCTTCCTCGAAAGCGGTTTTGCGCGGTGCTTTGCCGACAAGGGTTGCATGAGCGATTACTTCAAGGGGATTCCGGTGTGGCTGGTGACGGCGCCGTATTCCGGGTTGGTGGGTGCGGGTGTGGCGCTCGACCAGGCTTGAAATGCGACCATCTGTAGGAGCGAGCCTGCTCGCGAAAAACCTGAGAACGCCGCGGGGTGTCAGAAATGGCGCGTTATCGTTGACGTCCATCGCGAGCAAGCTTGCTCCTACAGTTTTTCTGCGGTGTTTGTAAGTTCGGTGCTTAAGGCATAATCCGCCCAATTCAAACAACAAGGACGCCGCCCCGTGAGCTCAGTCAACAAGTCGATTTTGTTGGTCGATGACGATCAAGAGATACGCGAGTTGCTGGACACCTACCTGACCCGCGCGGGTTTCCAGGTACGTACCACGCCCGACGGCGCCGGTTTCCGCCAGGCGTTGAACGATGCGCCGAGCGATCTGGTGATCCTCGACGTGATGCTGCCTGACGAAGACGGTTTCAGCCTCTGCCGCTGGATCCGCCAGCACCCGCGTCAGGCGCAAGTGCCGATCATCATGCTCACCGCCAGCTCCGACGAAGCCGACCGCGTCATCGGCCTGGAACTGGGTGCCGACGACTACCTTGGCAAACCCTTCAGCCCTCGTGAATTGCAGGCGCGGATCAAGGCCTTGTTGCGTCGTGCGCAATTCGGCCAGGAACGTTCCGGCAGTGAAGTGCTGGCCTTTGATGACTGGCGACTGGACATGGTCAGCCATCGGCTGTTCCACATCGATGGTGAAGAAGTGATTCTCTCCGGCGCTGATTTCGCCCTGCTGAAACTGTTCCTCGATCACCCCCAGGAAATCCTCGACCGCGACACCATCGGCAACGCCACCCGTGGCCGCGACCTGATGCCGCTGGACCGGATCGTCGACATGGCCGTCAGCCGTTTGCGCCAACGCCTGCGCGATACCGAAAAACCGCCGCGACTGATCCGCACTGTGCGCGGCAGCGGTTATCAGTTGGCGGCCAATGTGGTTGCCAGCAATGGTCACTGAGGTGTTGCGCAAGCTCGCGGCAAAGATTCCGGTCCCGCGTTCGCTGCTCGGGCGGATGCTGCTGCTGACATTGCTGGCCGTGTTGTTCGCGCAGACGTTGTCGAGCGTGATCTGGGTCTCGCAATTGCGTGCCACGCAGCTGGAAGGCCTGGTCACCAGCGCCCGCAGCCTTGCCCATTCGATGACCGCCAGTGTCAGTTACTTTCGCTCGTTGCCGGTGGCGTTCAGGCCGCTGGTGCTCGACCAGTTGCGCAGCATGGGCGGCACCCGTTTCGTGGTGACCCTCAACGACAAACCCTTGGGCATGGAAGTGCTGCCGATCACCCCGCGCAAAGAGGCGGTGCTCAAAGCCGTGGACGAAGTGCTGCGCCAGTCGCTCGGCCAGGACACCGATATCTCGGTGACCTTTGTCAGCCCTGAAGACCTGCGGATCTTCAACGGTGGCCTGAAACTGGATGAGCTGCCGCGTTCCTGGGCGCATTACGCACTGACCCTGGAGCCGGTGAATCCGCCGGTGCTGGTCACGCAAATCCAGATGGCACCGGGCGAGTGGCTGTACATCGCCTCGCTGTTGCCCGAGCCCTACACCAGCCTTGAAGAGCAAGGCCTGCCAGCGCAGCAAGTCTGGTTCATCGTCCTCACCAGCGGCTTTTTGCTGTTGTTCATCGGCTTGCTGGTGCATTGGCAGAGCCGGCCGCTCAAGCGTTTGGCACGGGCGGCGCGGGACATGTCCCTCGGGGCGGAAGTCGAGCCGGTGGCTGAAGGCGGCGGCAGTGAAGTGGTCGAAGTGGGGCGCGCCTTCAATGCGATGCGTGAACGTATCAGCCGTTACCTGACTGAACGCAGCCAGTTGTTCAGCGCGATTTCCCATGATTTGCGCACGCCGATTACCCGCTTGCGCCTGCGTGTCGAATTGCTGGAAGACGAAAAGCTGCAAGCCAAATTCGGTCGTGATCTCGATGAGCTGGAGCTGCTGGTCAAAGGCGCGCTGCAATGCGTGAAAGACACCGACATCCACGAAAACATCGAGCAGGTGGACCTCAATCATGTGCTCGATTGCCTGGTGGAGCCGTATCTGGCGCCTAACGGCAATGGTCGCGTGACCCAGCACGGCCGGGCGCTGGCGGCGTATCCGGGCAAACCGCTGGCGCTCAAGCGCTGCATCGGCAACCTGATCGACAACGCCTTGAAGTACGGGCAGAACGCGCACCTGCACATCGATGACGACGAGAACGCGTTTGTCCTGCATGTCGATGACGAAGGGCCGGGTGTGCCGGAGCAGCGGCTGGAGCAGGTGTTCGAGCCGCACTTTCGCCTGGCCGGGCAGCAGCAGGGTTATGGGTTGGGGTTGGGCATTGCGCGCAACATTGCTCATAGCCATGGCGGGGAAGTCAGCCTGCAAAACCTGCGTGAAGGCGGGTTGAGGGTGACACTCCAATTGCCTCGATCAATCGACTGACACACAACCTTGTAGGAGCCGGCTTGCTGGCGATAGCGGTGTGTCTGACACGCAGCGTTATCGTTGATCGCCAGCAAGCCGGCTCCTACAAAAGCAAATAGGCGCCACGCCCTGCAATTGTCACTGGTTGGTGACATAACTCGCCCCCTTCGTTACAAGCCCGCCACCGCCCGTTGTTTAGACTGCCCGCAGTCATAACAACAAAAAAGGCACCCCATGGACACCTTCCAACCCGCCTTCAGCAGTTGGCTGAACGCACCGGCCCATCAGCAATGGCTCGCCGCCGAAGGCTTGCGCCTGCTGGCATTCGCCAAGGCGTCGAAGCTCCCCGAGGGCTTCGGCAATCTCGACAAAAAGGGCTGTCTCCTGACCAACGCCCATGCCGAAACCATGAACACCGCGCGCATGACCCACAGCTTCGCCATGGCGCACATCCAGGGCTTGCCGGGTTTCGCCGAGCTGGTGGATCACGGCATCAATGCCCTTCGCGGGCCGTTGCGTGATGCCGAGCATGGCGGCTGGTTCGCCACCGCGCATCCCCTTGAAGAAAACACCGGCAAGGCCGCTTACCTGCACGCTTTCGTTGCCCTGGCCGCCAGTTCCGCCATGGTGGCGCGGCGTCCCGGCGCACAGGCCTTGCTCGATGACGCGATCCACATCATCGACACGTATTTCTGGAGCGAGGAGGAGGGCGCAATGCGCGAATCCTTCAATCGCGACTGGCGTGAAGAGGAAAGTTATCGCGGTGCCAACAGCAACATGCACGCCACCGAAGCCTTCCTCGCCCTGGCCGATGTCACGCAAGACAATCGCTGGTTGTGCCGCGCGCAACGGATCGTCGAGCGCGTGATTCATGGTCACGCCGCCGCCAACGATTACCTGGTGGTCGAACATTTCGACCGCGACTGGCAGCCGTTGCGCGACTACAACCACGACAACCCGGCCGACGGTTTCCGTCCTTACGGCACCACGCCGGGCCACGGCTTCGAATGGGCCCGGCTGTTGCTGCACCTCGAAGCTGCGCGAGTACAGGCCGGGATGCTGACGCCCGGTTGGCTCGCCAGCGACGCGCAAAAACTCTTCGAGCACAACTGCCGCCATGGCTGGGATGTCGATGGGCTACCCGGGATTGTCTACACCCTCGATTGGGATAACCGCGCGGTGGTTCGCCATCGCTTGCACTGGACCCATTGCGAAGCCAGCGCCGCCGCCAGCGCGCTGCTTAAACGCACGGGCGATGAGCGATATGAAACCTGGTACCGACTGTTCTGGGAATTTTGTGACAGTCATTTCATCGACCGCTGCGAGGGCAGTTGGTATCACGAGCTCGATCCGCAGAACCGTCCGAGCGCCGATATCTGGGCCGGCAAACCCGATCTCTATCACGCCTGGCAAGCCGTGTTGATTCCGCGCTTGCCGCTGGCACCGAGCATGGCCAGTGCCTTGGCGAGTCTGTCCCAGAGCGGTTCTATGTAACCATGCGGTGACATTCACGCGTCCCTTCGTTACCTGCGAGGGGATGACTCCTGTTTAAAATCCTATGCAGCGCAAGCACCAGACTTGCATGCATAACAACAAGAAAGGTACTACTAGATGAATGCGATTTCTCGCCTCGCTACTGTCATTTCTCTCGCGTCGCTGCTTCCGCTCAGTGCATTTCCCCTCAGTGGCCTTGCCGCCGATTCCAAAGGTTCGGTGGAAGTTGTTCACTGGTGGACGTCGGGTGGTGAAAAAGCAGCGGTCGATGTCCTCAAGGCTCAAGTCGAAAAAGACGGCTTCACCTGGAAGGACGGCGCAGTCGCCGGTGGTGGCGGTTCCACGGCCATGACCGTACTGAAAAGCCGCGCAGTCGCCGGTAACCCGCCGGGCGTTGCCCAGATCAAAGGCCCGGACATCCAGGAGTGGGGCAGCACAGGCCTGCTCAGCACCGACACCCTGAAAGACGTTTCCAAGTCCGAAGGCTGGGATAACCTGCTGATCAAGAAAGTTTCCGACACCGTCAAATACGAAGGCGATTACGTGGCCGTTCCGGTGAACATTCACCGTGTGAACTGGCTGTGGATCAACCCGGAAGTGTTCAAGAAAGCCGGGATCGACAAAGCCCCGACCACCCTCGAAGAATTCTACGCCGCCGGCGACAAGCTCAAAGCCGCCGGCTTCATCGCGCTCGCCCACGGTGGTCAGCCTTGGCAGGACAGCACCGTGTTTGAAGACGTGGTGCTCTCGGTCATGGGTGCCGATGGTTACAAGAAAGCGTTGGTAGACCTGGATCAGAAAACCCTGTCCGGGCCGGAAATGACCAAGTCGTTCACCGAGCTGAAAAAACTCACCGGCTACATGGACCCGAACCGCGCCGGTCGTGACTGGAACATCGCTGCCGCCGAGGTCATCAACGGCAAGGCCGGTATGCAGATGATGGGCGACTGGGCGAAAAGCGAATGGACGGCGGCGAAGAAAGTCGCCGGCAAGGACTACCAGTGCGTGCCGTTCCCGGGCACCGAAAAAGCCTTCACCTACAACATCGACTCGATGGCTGTATTCAAGTTGAAAGCTGATCGCAAGGGTGACATCGCCGCCCAGCAAGACCTGGCCAAGGTCGCTCTGGGTACCGATTTCCAGAAAGTCTTCAGCATCAACAAGGGTTCGATTCCGGTCCGTACCGACATGCTGAACGAGATGGACAAGCTCGGTTTCGACGCCTGCGCTCAAACCGCCGCCAAGGACTTCCTGGCGGACGAGAAGACCGGCGGCCTGCAACCAAGCATGGCGCACAACATGGCCACTTCCCTGGCCGTGCAAGGCGCGATCTTCGACGTGGTCACCAACTTCATGAACGACAAGGACGCTGACCCGGCCAAGGCCAGCGCCCAACTGGCATCGGCTGTCAAAGCCGCCCAGTAATCCCTGAGGCCGCAGGCTCGCCTGCGGCAATTTTCTGGGACCGTTCCCCTTGTAGGAGCGAGGCTTGCCCGCGAAAGCAGTCTGACATTCAACAGAGTTGTCGACAGTTACGCCGCCTTCGCGGGCAAGCCTCGCTCCTACAGATATTCACTTCTCCAATGGATTATCCCGATGAGCTCTGTGGCGGTTTTCAGCAAAGCCTCACCGTTCGATGCGCTGCAACGCTGGTTACCCAAGTTGGTACTCGCGCCAAGCATGCTCATCGTGTTGGTTGGTTTCTACGGTTACATCATTTGGACATTCATACTGTCCTTCACCAATTCCAGCTTCATGCCGAGCTACAAATGGGTCGGCCTGCAGCAATACATGCGCTTGATGGACAACGATCGCTGGTGGGTCGCGAGCAAGAACCTCGCGCTCTTCGGCGGCATGTTCATCGGCATCAGCCTGGTATTGGGCGTGTTCCTCGCGGTGCTGCTGGACCAGCGCATTCGCAAGGAAGGCTTCATTCGCACCGTTTACCTGTACCCGATGGCGCTGTCGATGATCGTCACCGGTACCGCCTGGAAATGGCTGCTCAACCCTGGCCTGGGCCTGGACAAAATGCTGCGTGACTGGGGCTGGGAAGGCTTCCGTCTCGACTGGCTGGTGGATCAGGATCGCGTGGTGTACTGCCTGGTGATCGCTGCCGTGTGGCAAGCCTCCGGGTTTGTGATGGCGATGTTCCTGGCCGGTCTGCGCGGTGTCGATCAGTCGATCATCCGTGCCGCGCAAGTCGACGGTGCGAGCCTGCCGACCATCTATTTGAAGATCGTCCTGCCGAGCCTTCGCCCGGTGTTTTTCAGCGCCTTCATGATCCTCGCGCACATCGCGATCAAGAGCTTCGACCTCGTGGCGGCGATGACGGCGGGCGGCCCTGGCTACTCGTCCGACCTGCCGGCGATGTTCATGTATTCCTTCACCTTCAGCCGTGGCCAGATGGGCATCGGTTCGGCCAGCGCCATGCTGATGCTCGGTGCCGTGCTGACCATCCTCGTGCCGTACCTGTACTCCGAGCTGCGAGGCAAACGCCATGACTAATCAACTCGGAAAACCGACGCTGAGTTTCAGCCGCATCGCGATTTACGCCACGCTTCTGCTGGCTGCTGCGGTGTACCTGATTCCGCTGATCGTTATGCTGCTGACCAGCTTCAAATCCCCGGAAGACATCCGTACCGGCAACCTGCTGAGCTGGCCGACCGTCATTGACGGCATCGGCTGGATCAAGGCCTGGGACGTGGTCGGCGGGTACTTCTGGAACTCGGTGAAAATCACCGTGCCGGCGGTTTTTATCTCGACCTTCATCGGTGCCATGAACGGCTACGTGCTGTCGATGTGGCGCTTCCGTGGCTCGCAGTTGTTCTTCGGCCTGTTGCTGTTCGGCTGCTTCCTGCCGTTCCAGACCGTGCTGCTGCCGGCGTCGTTCACCCTCGGCAAGTTCGGCCTGGCCAACACCACCACCGGTCTGGTGCTGGTGCACGTGGTCTACGGGCTGGCGTTCACCACGCTGTTCTTCCGTAACTACTACGTGAGCATTCCGGATGCGCTGGTCAAGGCTGCACGCCTGGACGGCGCAGGCTTCTTCACGATTTTCTGGAAGATCCTGCTGCCGATGTCGATCCCGATCGTGATGGTCTGTCTGATCTGGCAGTTCACCCAGATCTGGAATGACTTCCTGTTCGGCGTGGTCTTCGCCAGTGGCGATGCCCAGCCAATTACCGTGGCCCTGAACAACCTGGTCAACACCAGCACCGGGGCCAAGGAATACAACGTTGATATGGCCGCCGCGATGATCGCCGGGCTGCCGACACTGCTGGTCTACATATTCGCTGGCAAGTATTTCCTGCGTGGGCTGACGTCCGGCGCGGTCAAGGGGTAGAAACATGGCAACTCTCGAATTACGCAACGTCAACAAGACCTACGGCGCCGGTTTGCCGGACACCCTGAAAAACATCGAACTGAAGATCGATGACGGGGAATTCCTGATCCTGGTCGGCCCGTCGGGCTGCGGTAAATCCACGCTGATGAACTGCATCGCCGGCCTGGAAACCATCAGCGGCGGCGCGATCCTGGTGGATGACGCCGACATCAGCGGCATGAGCCCCAAGGATCGCGACATCGCCATGGTGTTCCAGTCCTACGCGCTGTACCCGACCATGAGCGTGCGCGACAACATCGCCTTCGGCCTGAAGATTCGCAAAATGCCCGCCGCCGAAATCGACGAAGAAGTCACTCGCGTCTCCAAGCTGCTGCAGATCGAACACCTGCTGAGCCGCAAACCCGGCCAGCTTTCCGGCGGTCAGCAACAGCGTGTGGCGATGGGCCGTGCTCTGGCGCGGCGGCCGAAGATTTATCTGTTCGACGAACCGTTGTCCAACCTCGACGCCAAGCTGCGCGTCGAGATGCGCACCGAAATGAAACTGATGCACCAGCGCCTGAAAACCACCACGGTCTACGTGACTCACGACCAGATCGAAGCGATGACGCTGGGCGACAAAGTGGCGGTGATGAAGGACGGGATCATTCAGCAGTTCGGCACGCCGAAAGACATCTACAACAACCCGGCCAACCTGTTCGTGGCGAGCTTCATCGGGTCGCCGCCGATGAACTTCATTCCCCTGCGTTTGCAACGCAAGGACGGTCGTCTGTTGGCGCTGCTCGACAGCGGTCAGGCGCGCTGCGAATTGCCGTTGGGCATGCAGGACGCCGGTCTGGAAGATCGCGAAGTGATCCTCGGCATGCGCCCTGAGCAGATCGTGCTGGCGGGCAGCGAGCCGAATGGTTTGCCGACCATTCGCGCCGAAGTGCAGGTCACCGAACCGACCGGTCCGGACACGCTGGTGTTCGTCAATCTCAACGACACCAAAGTCTGCTGCCGCCTGGCACCGGACGTTGCGCCGGCCGTGGGCGAGACCCTGACCTTGCAATTCGATCCATCGAAAGTGCTGCTGTTCGATGCCAAGACCGGGGAGCGCCTGGGGGTGGCCGGTCTGCCAAAAACCGAAGTTCACAGCGCCAACGTAACCCAGTTCAAAAACCGCTGAAGATCAAAAACTGTAGGAGCCAGGCTTGCCGGCGAAAGCGATTTCAGTGACGCCTTCGCCGGCAAGCCTGGCTCCTACAGGGGGGATATGCGGCGGATGGCCTGTCATCCGCCGCAACCGATGTAACCGCGTTAGATAAAAACAGTTAATAACAATAAAACGAGGATGTAGGGATGAAGAAGAACAACAACGCTCAGCTTATCTGCCAGTTGTCGGCAATTGCGGCAATGATGCTGGCCGGTAGTGTGCACGCGGCTGACGCGTTCAGCGCCGATTCAGAATGGATGACCGGTGATTGGGGTGGTGAGCGGACCAAGCTGATCGAGCAAGGCATCGACATCAAGATGGACTACGTCGGTGAAGTGGGCAGCAACCTTCACGGCGGCTTCAACGACGACAAGACAGCGCGTTATGCCGACCAGTTTGGTTTGGGCGTGGCACTGGACCTGCAAAAACTGTGGGGCTGGGATAACACCCAGGCGAAGATCCAGCTGACCAACCGTAACGGCGAAAACATCTCCAATGACCGTGTCGGCGACCCGCGTGCCGGCACCTTGAGTTCCTCCCAGGAAGTCTACGGTCGCGGCCATATGGTCCGTCTGACCCAGTTGTGGATCAAGCACCAGTTCCTCGACGGCAAACTGGACGTCAAGGCCGGTTACTTCGGTGAAGGCGAAGACTTCAACACCTTCCCTTGCGAGTTCCAGAACCTGGCGTTCTGCGGTTCCCAGGTGGGTAACTGGGCGACCAACATCTGGTACAACTGGCCGATCAGCCAGGCCGCGATCCGCGTGAAGTACAACATCTCGCCTGAGTTCTATGCGCAGATCGGCGCGTACAACCAGAACCCGACTCAACTGGAGCACGGTAACGGCTTCAAGCTCAGCGGCAGTGGTACAGAGGGCACCGTGTTGCCGGTGGAGCTGGTCTGGTTGCCTAACCCTAACAACCTGCCGGGCGAATACCGTGTCGGTTACTACAAAAGCACGGCCGATGCCGATGACGTTCGTGAAGACGACAACGGTGCTGATGCAGCCACCAGCGGCAACGCTTACCGCAGCCACAGCAGCAAGTCCGGCTACTGGTTCGTGGCGCAGCAACAGCTGACCGACCACAACGGTGACAAGAGCCGCGGCCTGACCGTTTCGGCCAACGCCACGTTCCACGACAAGGACACCAACTTCGTCGACAACTACCAGTCGTTGATGTTTGTGTACAAAGGCCCGTTCGATGCTCGTCCGAAAGATGACGTCGGTATCGGTTTCGCGCGTATCCATGTCAACGATGACGTGAAGAAAAACGCCGAGCTGGTCAACGCCGCCAACAATGTCACGGACTACAACGATCCACGGTTCTCGCCACTGCGTACCACCGAGTACAACTACGAGATCAACTACGGCTTCCACGTTACCAACTGGCTGACCGTGCGTCCTAACCTGCAATACATCACTCACCCGGGCGGTGTGGATGAAGTCGATAACGCGCTGGTCGCCGGCCTGAAAATTCAGTCGGTGTTCTAACGCTGTTGCGATAAGCTCCTCTCTATGTGCGCATTTTTGCGGACAGCCCAGGCTGTCCGCTTTTTTTTGGGGGGCGGCACACCCCGGTGACAGCTGATTTTCAGGACCGTGGCACATGCATGAGCATCCGCTACAACGCTTCTTCAAATCCTTGCGCGAACGTCCGGTGTTTGCGTGGGAGCGCTATCAGATGCGCGACGTTTTGGTGATCGATCACCCGCTGTGTCAGGCGGTGTTCAGTCGTCAGGGCGCGCAGTTGCTGCACTTTCAGCCCAAGGGCCAGAAGCCCTGGCTCTGGTGCGCGGCGAAGTGGCCGCATGTCGGTGCGATTCGCGGCGGCGTGCCGGTGTGCTGGCCGTGGTATGGCCGCCATCCGAGCGAAAACGCCTGGCCGTCCCATGGCTGGGCGCGCTTGCTGGACTGGAAGCTGCTCGACAGCAGTCACGACGATGACGGCGTGCGCCTGCACTGGCAATTGCAGTTGTGCGACTGGCAAGTGGACCTGCATGCGCACCTTGGCGAACGCATGGAGCTGCGCCTGAGTACCGAGCATCAGGACAGCCTGCCGTGCCAATTGAGCCAGGCATTGCACGCCTATTGGCGTATTGGTGATGTCGGTGAGATAGCGCTGTCTGGGCTCGACGGGGCGCAAGGTTACGACCAGTTGAACCGCCAGGTTTGTCAGCAGGAAGGCGAGTTGCGGGTAGAAGGTGGCTGTCAGCGGGTGTTCCAGCATGACGGCGAATTGCAGCTCAAGGACCACGCCTGGCAGCGGCAATTGTGCATCGATACCGGGGATGATGCGGACACGGTGGTCTGGCACCCGGGGACGCGTCCGCTATTGGGCGTGAGCTGGAACGAGATTTCCGAGTTTGTCTGTGTGGAAGCGGCGAGCGGCGGGACTGATAGCCTGAGTCTGGCGCCGGGACAGAAAGCGCATTTGAGTTTGCAGGCGCGGGTGGGGGTTTAGCTCAAGATCTGTAGTGCTGCGACTGGCCCCTTCGCGAGCAGGCTCGCTCCCACAGTTGGAATGCATTCCCCTGTGGGAGCGAGCCTGCTCGCGAAAGCGGCCTATCAGGCAATAAAAATTTCAGACCCGATTAATTAAACTCATCCCCAATCGGATACCGGCTCGCATTCAAACTCTCTTTGATCTTGCGCAAATGCGGCTGGAAATCCACGCCACGGCGCAACGTCATGCCGGTCGCCAGCACGTCCAGCACGGTGAGCTGAATGATCCGCGAAGTCATCGGCATGTAGATGTCGGTGTCTTCCGGCAGCGGAATGTTCAGGCTCAAGGTACTGGCCTTGGCCAGCGGCGAACCTTCAGCGGTCAAGCCGAGCACCGATGCACCGTTTTCCCGGGCGATACGCGCCACTTCCACCAGCTCGCGGGTGCGGCCGGTGTAGGAAATGATCACAAACAACTCGCCGGTGTGAGCCACCGACGCAATCATGCGCTGCATCAGCACGTCCGCATGGGCGGTGACGGCCAGGTTGAAGCGGAAGAATTTGTGCTGCGCATCCAGCGCCACCGGGGCTGAGGCGCCGAGGCCGAAGAAGTGGATCTGCCGGGCCTGGATCAGCAAGTCGACGGCGCGGCTGATCAGGTTCGGGTCCAGCGCCTGCAAGGCACTGTCCAGCGACGCGATGGCGCTGCCGAAAATCTTCTTGGTATAGGCTTCCGGATTGTCGTCGGCCTCGACCGCGCGGCTGACATACGCCGCGCCACTGGCCAGGCTCTGGGCGAGCTGAAGCTTGAGTTCCGGGTAGCCGCTGACGCCGAACGAGCGGCAGAAACGGTTGACCGTCGGCTCGCTGACCTTGGAGGCCTGGGCGAGGGCGGCGATGCTGAACCGGGTGGCCTGCTGTGGGTTGAGCAGGATCACTTCGGCGACTTTGCGTTCCGCCTTGTTCAGGTCTTCAAGGCGATTCTGGATCTGTTCCAGTAAATTTCGCACGCGGTCCATATGATTTCCTTGGTGCACCTACAAGAGTGCACTGCGATGCAAATAAGGGTGTTGCTATGCAAATTGGGCCTTTGATAGGGCCCCAAGCGGTGGCCTATCCTACTGATGGCACCAACCGACCACCACTCGGAATCTGTATTTTGCGAAAATGTTGTGGTTATTACTACATTTTCTCTTGAGCGATGCCTTGAAAAAAGGTATTTGTAGCTTAACTTGATAAAAGAACAAACATCATGCCTTCGATTACGGTTGAACCGTGCACCTTTGCCTTGTTCGGCGCGCTTGGCGATCTGGCCCTGCGCAAGCTGTTTCCTGCCCTCTATCAACTCGATGGCGCAGGCCTGCTGCATGAGGACACGCGCATCATCGCGCTGGCCCGTGAGCCCGGTAGCGAACAGGAGCATCTGGCGTTCATCGCGTCCGAGCTGCGCCGCTACGTCGGTGCCAAAGAGCTGGACGAGGCGGTGGTCGAGCGCTTCCTGTCTCGTTTGAGCTACCTGCACGTCGATTTCCTCAAGGCTGACGATTACCTCGCCCTGGCCGAACTGGCCGGCAGCGCCCAGCGGGTGATTGCCTATTTCGCCACGCCGGCCGCCGTTTATGGCGCAATCTGCGAGAACCTGGCGAAGGTCGGTCTGGCCGAGAACACCCGCGTAGTGCTGGAAAAGCCGATCGGTTCGGACCTCGAATCCTCGCGCAAGGTCAACGACGCCGTGGCGCAGTTCTTCCCGGAGAACCGCACCTACCGCATCGACCACTACTTGGGCAAAGAGACCGTTCAAAACCTCATCGCCCTGCGTTTCGCCAACAGCCTGTTCGAAACCCAGTGGAACCAGAATTACATTTCCCACGTGGAAATCACCGTGGCCGAGAAGGTCGGGATCGAAGGCCGCTGGGGCTACTTCGACAAGGCCGGTCAGCTGCGGGACATGATCCAGAATCACCTGCTGCAGCTGCTCTGCCTGATCGCCATGGACCCGCCGGCCGACCTGTCCGCCGACAGCATCCGTGACGAGAAAGTCAAAGTGCTCAAGGCGCTGGCGCCGATCAGCCCGGAAGGCCTGACCACGCAAGTGGTGCGCGGCCAGTACATCGCCGGTTACAGCGAAGGCAAATCAGTTCCCGGCTACCTGGAAGAACCGAATTCCAACACCCAGAGCGACACCGAAACCTTCGTCGCCCTGCGTGCCGACATCCGCAACTGGCGTTGGGCCGGCGTGCCGTTCTACCTGCGTACCGGCAAACGCATGCCGCAAAAGCTGTCGCAGATCGTCATCCACTTCAAGGAACCGTCGCACTACATCTTCGCCCCGGAGCAGCGCCTGCAGATCAGCAACAAGCTGATTATCCGCCTGCAACCGGACGAAGGCATTTCCTTGCGTGTGATGACCAAAGAACAAGGCCTGGACAAGGGTATGCAGCTGCGCAGCGGTCCGTTGCAGCTGAATTTTTCCGACACCTGGCGCAGCGCACGGATCCCCGATGCCTACGAGCGGTTGTTGCTGGAAGTGATGCGTGGCAATCAGAACCTGTTTGTCCGTAAAGATGAAATCGAAGCCGCGTGGAAGTGGTGTGACCAGTTGATCGCCGGGTGGAAAAAATCCGGTGATGCGCCCAAGCCGTACGCGGCCGGGTCCTGGGGACCAATGAGCTCCATTGCTCTGATCACGCGGGACGGGAGGTCGTGGTATGGCGATATCTAATTTGCAATTGCCGCAGGGCGTCAGCGCCCATGCGTTCAAAAGCCCGGTGCTGCTGGCCGAAGGCCTGGCACTGCAAGTGGCCAGGCAGCTGAGCGAGGCGATCGATGCTCGAGGCACGGCCACGCTGGTGGTGTCCGGCGGGCGCAGTCCGGTGGCGTTTTTCCAGCACCTGGCCAAGCAGACGCTGGACTGGTCGAACGTGGTGGTCAGCCTGGCGGACGAGCGCTGGGTGCCGGTTGAACATGCCGACAGCAATGCCGGTCTGCTCAAGCGTTACCTGTTGCAAGGCCCGGCGGCCAAGGCTCAGTTCCTGAGCCTGTACAGCGCCACCGCGAACCTGGAGCAAGCGGCCGAACAGGCTGATCGCCTGCTCGCCGAGCTGCCGACGATTGACGTGTTGGTGCTGGGCATGGGCGATGACGGCCACACCGCGTCGCTGTTCCCGAACAGCCCGAACCTGGCCGATGCCTTGAAAACCGACGGCAAGCGTCGTTGCTACCCGATGCTGGCGCCAACCGTGCCGCATCAGCGCCTGACCATGAGTCGTGCGCTGCTGGCCTCGGCCAAACACAAGATTCTGTCGATTTCCGGTCAGTCCAAGCTGACCACCCTGAGTTTCGCGCTGGCCGGTGACGATGTCGCCGAAATGCCGATCCGCGCGTTTCTGCAACCCACGTTAGAGATTTACTGGTGCCCATGAGCCAAGGAACAGCCGCTATGACAACCCCATCCCCGACCGTTTCCATGGCGGACAAAGTTGCCCTGATCGACAGCCTCTGCGCCAAGGCGCGGATTCTGCCGGTGATCACCATCGCTCGCGAACAGGACGTGCTGCCATTGGCCGACGCCCTGGCCGCCGGTGGTCTTACAGCCCTGGAAGTGACCCTGCGTTCGCAGTTCGGCCTCAAGGCCATCCAGATCCTGCGCGAGCAGCGTCCGGAACTGGTGACCGGTGCCGGCACCGTGCTCGATCGCCAGATGCTGGCCGCTGCCGAAGCCGCCGGTTCGCAATTCATCGTGACGCCGGGCATCACCCGTGACCTGCTCGAAGCCAGTGTCGCCAGCCCGATTCCACTGCTGCCAGGCATCAGCAACGCCTCGGGCATCATGGAAGGCTACGGTCTGGGCTATCGCCGCTTCAAGCTGTTCCCGGCGGAAGTCAGCGGCGGCGTTGCGGCAATCAAAGCCTTGGGCGGCCCGTTCGGCGAAGTGAAATTCTGCCCGACTGGCGGCGTCGGCCCGGCCAATATCAAGAGCTACATGGCGTTGAAAAACGTGATGTGCGTGGGCGGTAGCTGGATGCTTGATCCGGAGTGGATCAAGAACGGCGACTGGGCCCGCATTCAGGAATGCACCGCCGAGGCCTTGGCGCTGCTGGACTGACCTGCTTTTACCCAACACTTCGTTGTGTGTTCTACGGCTTTACGGTGCGCTTGGTCGGTGCACCGTTTTTTTTTGCCCAACGAAAAACCTGATCCTGTAGGAGCGAGGCTTGCCCGCGAAGGCGTCAGCCCAGTCACATCCGATGCTGACTGTATCGACGCCTTCGCGGGCAAGCCTCGCTCCTACAGGACATCATGCGATACATAGTTACCGCATCTCGCCGCCGGTCCCGCGTTAACCTGCGTTCATCTTATGGAAGAGAGAACGTCATGGACGACAACACCTCAGTGACATCCACACAACCGGCTTACCTGCTGTCACCCGAACAGATCGCCGGTCCGTATTTTCGCAACCCGAAACTGATCAGACGAAACATCAGCGAAGGCCTGGACGGTATTCCGCTGGTCCTACGGTTGACGATCATCGATGCGATGACCCGTGAGCCCGTCAACGGGGCCATCGTCGATATCTGGCATTGCAATGCCCGCGGCGCCTATTCGGGGTGGAGCAAGGTCAACCCGGACAAGGAAGTCGATGTCGGCGATATCGGCGCGATCCCGCGTACCGACGACGACACATATCTGCGCGGCGGGCAATTCACCGACCAGAAGGGCATCGTGCGTTTCACCACGATCTATCCGGGGTTCTATGCCGGTCGCGCGCTGCACATACACGTCGCGATTCGAGTGACCGCCGGCAACAACTATCTCGAAGAGCGCCACGTTGCCTGGGTCGGCCAACTGTACTTCCCCGAAGTGGCCTCGCGTTCGGTGCTCAATGCCAGGGAATACAGCGGCCGAACCGTCACCGCGCTGACCAACGACGAGGACTATTTCTACACCAGCATGGGCGGCGCAGCCTCGACCCTGAACGTTCACACCCTCGGTCGAGATTCGAAAGAAGACGGTTTTTTCGGGCAGATGACCATTGGCATCGACACGTTCGCGATTTCATCACAGCTCAAGCCGGAGGACTTCGACAAGTACACCGTGTGATGTCAGCGCAGCTCGTTCAGTGCCTCGCTCAGCGCATCCATGTCTGCTGCAGTGGTGGTCAGCCCCGGCGTGATGCGGATGCACGGGCCACTCGCTGCGCCGCTGCGCACCACGGTAAACAGGTTGAAGTCCTTGAGCAGCCGCCCGGCCATTGCTTGTTGGTCGGCATGCCGGGTAAAGCGCATCGACGTGATGCCGCAATACAGTCGTGGATCGTCCGGGGTCATGACGTCGATGCCCGGCAAGTCACGGACGGCGCTGACCCAGCGGTTGCGCAGGTAATTGAGTCGGGCGCCCTTGGCGGCGGAACCGCCCATCGCCCGATGTTCTTCGAACACCAGCGGCAGGGTCAGCAACGCCGGGATGTTGGGTGTGCTGTACGGCGTGCGGGCGCGAATGTCGGTGATCGGGAAATGCATCTCGCCCATGTCCGGGTCGATGTCGGCGAGGCGCTCCGGGGCGATGTAGATGAAGCCCAGGGTCAGCGGCGCACCGATCCATTTGTGCAGGTTGAAACCGGCGAACGCGATGCCGAGGTCATCGAGGCTGAACTCGATCTGGCCGAGCGCATGGGCGCCGTCGAGGATCACGTCGATCCCGTGTTCCCTGGCGGCGGCCGCAATCGCCTGCACCGGCATCACCAGGCCGGTGCGGTGAGTGACGTGAGTCAGGGCCATCAATTTGAGCTTTGGGTAACGCACGAAGGCGTCGCGGTAAGTCGCCAGCAGGCTGTCGAAACTGGCGGGGTGGGCGTGTTCGATCTCGATCACTTCCACGCCGCGATGCCGGGCCAGCCAACGCATGGCGCCTTTGACCGTGTCGTATTCCAGGTCGCAGATCAGCACCTGATCACCGGGTTGCAGGCGATTGTAATTGCGGATCAGCGATTGCAAACCGTCTGAGGCGTTGCGGGTGAAGGCGACGGATTCGGTTGTTACGCCCATCAGGTCGGCGAGACGTTTCACGATCGCCAGGTTTTCACCCTGTTCGAAACGCTGGCGCACATGCACCGAGTTGCCGCGATTGATGAGTTCGATGTTGCGCTGGTATTCCTCGACCACCGTGCGCGACATGCGGCCGAAGTAACCGTTCTCAAGGTTGATCGGGCCGGGTTCGACGGCATAGCGGTCGGCAAAGGTTTGCCAGAACATTTCATCACGGGCACGGCGGGTGTTATCGGGCATGGGGACGGCTCAGTGGCGAGGGGCGGGTTTGCCGTGTTTGGCGCGCAGCGGTTCAAGCAGTTCCGACAAGCCGTTGTGATCGATTTCCTGCATCAGGGCCAGCAGTCCGCCCAGTTCGCCATGGGGGAAACCTTCCCGGGCAAACCAGTTCAGGTAGGGGCCGGGCAGGTCGGCAATGATGCGGCCCTTGTATTTGCCGAAGGGCATTTCGCGGGTAATCAGCAGTTCGAGTTTTTCAGGGTTCATCAATCGATCGTCTTGATTCAACAGCCTTGGAAAATACAGGCATTCTGCATGCAGGCCAATTGACAGATCATGCAAAAAAAACGGATACAGATTTTCTCGTTAAAACTAAGTTATTGAAAATTAACAAATAAATTATCAGTTCAAGGCTGGCATGCAGGGTGCAATACCTATTGCATCTTTCATCAACCCGCAAGGAATTGAAAAATGACCGACATTAATAAAGAAGCGATCTCTGTACTCAACGACCTGATAGAAACCAGCAAAGATGGTCAGGAAGGGTTCAAGACTTGCGCTGAAGACATCAAGCATCCAGAACTGAAAACACTGTTCATCTCTCGCTCCGCCGACTGCGCCACTGCGGCTTCCGAACTGCAGGCTGCGGTGCGTTCGATGGGCGGCGATCCGGAAACGTCCACCAGCGTCAGTGGTGACCTGCACCGCCGCTGGGTCGACGTGAAAGCGGTGTTCACCGGCAAGGATGAAGAAGCCGTGCTGAACGAAGCCGAACGCGGTGAAGACCATGCACTGAAGGCTTACCGAGAAGCCATCGAGAAAATCAACAAGCACAACCTGGTGGGCATTCGTGACCTGGTTGAACGCCAGTATCACGGCGTGCAACGCAATCACGATCAGGTGAAAGCCCTGCGCAACCAGGCTCGCGCACGCTCGTAAGCGCGTAAAGCCTGTCAAAAACGCCAGCCAGCCTGGCGTTTTTTTGTGCCTGGGTTTTAGCGCTGGACGCCTGATAGATAGCCAGCTAATAATTTGATTTACCGGTCACTTCGATGAACCCGACTATCGTTAAATCGTCCTTTCAAGAGTGCTTTACGTGCCTATCACTTTGCAGGCTTTATTCGCGCCTGACCGCCGCGCCTTGCAGTTCGCGATCAAGACGTTACTCGGTGGCGGCCTGGCATTGTGGCTGGCATTGCGCTGGGGCCTGGAGCAACCGGCCTGGGCGTTGATGACAGCGTTCATCGTCGCTCAGCCGTTGTCCGGGATGGTGGTGCAAAAGGGGTTGGCGCGGCTGCTGGGGACGCTGATCGGGACGTTCATGTCGGTGGTGTTCATGGGCCTGTTCGCCCAGACGCCGTGGCTGTTTTTGCTGGCATTGGCGTTGTGGCTCGGGTTGTGTACGGCGAGCTCGACGCTGCTGCGCAGTGCCTGGTCCTATTCGTTTGTGCTGGCCGGTTACACGGTGGCGATCATCGCATTACCCGCCATCAGCCACCCGCTGACGGTGTTTGACCAAGCCGTGGCGCGCTGCACGGAAATCTGTCTGGGCATTCTCTGCGCCACCGCCGCCAGCGCGCTGCTATGGCCGATGCGCGTCGAACGGCAACTGGCGGATCAGGCGCGAACGGCGTGGCAGAGTGGGATGAACGCCGCACGCGCAACCCTGGCCGGCGACGGTCAGGCGCGCAAGGGGCTGCTGGAAATCCTCGGTCGCATCGTCGCGGTGGATGCCCAGCGCGAACATGCCTGGTTCGAAGGCGGGCTGGGTCGGCAGCGTGCGCGGGCCATCAGCGGATTGAGCCAGAAACTGTTGATGTTGCTGCGCATTGCACGCTCGGTGCGCCGGCAGTGGAAGCAGCTTGAACCGCAGGAAGCCGAGCAATTGATGCCGTGGATGACCGAGGTTCAGCAAGCGCTCGCCAGCCCGGACACCGCAATGCTGCAAACCTTGCGCCCGCGCTTGCTCGACGCCAGCCATGACCCGCAGATCAGCTCTGCGCAGAGTTACTGTCTGGTCCGTTTCACCTTGCTGATGGATACCGCGATGGCGGCGAGCGCGGCATTGACGGCGGTGGAGGAGGGCAAGGAAGCGGTCGACCCGCCGCGCACCCTGACACCGCATCGCGACCTGTCTTTGGCGTTGGTGTTCGGCGCGCGCAGTGCCTTGGCGTTTCTGGTGGTGTCGTGTTTCTGGCTGGCCACTGCATGGCCCGCCGCGTCGGGCGCATTGGTGCTGACGTGTGTGGTGTGCAGCCTGTTCGCCAGTCGCGAAAATGGCGCGCAAATCGGCATGAGTTTCATGCGCGGGATATTTCTGGCGATCCCGGCGGCGTTTTTCGTCGGGCAGATTCTGCTGCCGCAATGGAGTGGTTTTGCGCTGCTCTGCATGGGCATGGGCGTGCCTTTGTTTTTCGGTGCGCTGGGCATGGCCAGGCCGCAGATCGGCGCCACGGCCACGTCGTTCTGTCTGCATTTCATCGTGCTGGTGTCACCGCTCAACGCGATGAAGTTTGATGTCGCGACGTTCTTCAACAGCGCTCAAGCCATGGTGGTGGGCGTCGGTGCGGCGGTGCTGGCCTTCCACTTGCTGATCCTGCGCAACCCGACGTGGCACGGTCGGCGTTTGCTGGCGGCGACCCTTGACGACCTGGTGCGCCTGACCCGGCGCAACCTGCGCGGTGCCGAAAGCTGGTTCGGCGGACGCATGGCCGACCGCTTGCTGCAACTGGCGCGGCACTACCCGGAGCTGCCGGAACCGGCGCGCAGCCGCTGGGACGACGGCTTGCTCGGTCTCGACATCGGCGACGAGCTGCTGCATTTGCGCTTGAGCCTGGCGGCGGCGCAGGCACCGGTCAATGCAGCGCAGCGGCGTTATCTCGAACAACTGGAAAACATCCTCGAACAAGGCCCGGCCGGCCACTGCGCGGATGCGCTGGAACAACCCAGCGAAGAATTCCTGAAAACCTTGTACGCGTTGCCACCCAGCGACCCGGTGAAACTGGCCCAGGGCGCGGTGCTGCAATTGCAGAACAGCTGGCGCGCCTGGTGCCGTCAACAGGAGCAAAGCCATGGGCTTGCGTGAATGGTCGGTGGGCGGCGTGCTGCTCAGTCCGTTTCTGATTTATGTGGTGCTGGCGCTGCTGGTCACCGGGGCTTTGCGCCTGCTGTTGCGCCTGACCCCGGCGGGTCGCTGGATCTGGCACGAAGCGTTATTCGATTGCGCCTTGTACGTCTGTGTATTGACCCTGATCACCGTCGTCCTCGGACCTTTATAAGGAGTTGAACATGCGTACACCCGTGCGTGTCGCGGTAACCCTGTGCCTGGTGGCGCTGGCGATTTTTGCCGGTTTCCATTTGTGGCAGTACTACATGCTCACGCCGTGGACCCGAGACGCGCGGATTCGCGCCGACGTGGTGGTCATCGCCCCGGATGTGTCGGGCTGGGTGCGTGAACTCAAGGCCTTCGACAACCAGCCGGTGAAGGCCGGCGATCTGTTGCTGAGCATTGACCGCGACCGTTTCGAAGCGGCGCTGGAGAAGGCACAAGCGGTGGTGCAGACCCGTCAACAGCAACTCAACCTGCGCGAGCGCGAAGCCAGCCGTCGCGCCAGCCTCGGGCCGCAAGCGATCAGTGCCGAGCTGCGCGAGAATGCGCAAATCAACGCCGGCATCGCTCGTGGCGAACTGAGTGAAGCCCAGGCCGAAGCCAAAGTCGCCGAACTCAATCTTGCCCGCAGTCAGGTCCACGCGCCCCGCAGCGGCCACATCACCAACCTGCGCCTGGCCCAGGGCAATTACGTGAATGCCGGGCAACCGGTGATGGCGTTGATCGATGATTCAACGTTTTATGTGCAGGCGTATTTCGAAGAAACCAAACTGCCGCGGATTCGCGTCGGCGATCCGGTGAAGGTCTGGTTGATGAGCGCGGGAGAGGCGCTGGAAGGGCAGGTGGAAAGCATCAGTCGCGGCATTACCGATCGCAACACCACGCCGGATGGGCAGTTGTTGGCGGAGGTGGAGCCGACATTTAACTGGGTGAGACTGGCGCAGCGGATTCCGGTGCGAATCAAACTGGACAAGGTGCCCGAGGGGATCAATTTGAGTTCGGGGATGACGGCGAGTGTGCAGGTGCAGGAAGGACCGAAGTAACTGTAGGAGCGAGCCTGCTCGCGAAGGACTTGAGAGCAACGCGTTTATTCAGGATGAACGCGTTATCGTTAACGTCCTTCGCGAGCAGGCTCGCTCCTACAGGTGCCCGCCGGACTCAGCCGATGCTGATCGCCGGCAGACTAGTCAACGTCACGGTCTGCTGCTTACGCGGCGCCAGAATCTCCGCCTCGCCATCCACCACCAACTCATCGCGCTGGTTGAACACGCGGGTGGCAATGCGCACACGGAATTTCGGCAACTTCTCCAGAATCTCCAGGCGCACCGTCAGCGTGTCGCCAAGCTTCACCGGCTTCTGAAAGCTCATCTGCTGACCGATATAAATAGTCCCCGGCCCAGGCAACTCGCAGGCAACCGCAGCGCTGATCAACGCGCCACTGAACATGCCGTGCGCGATGCGTTCCTTGAACATGGTGCCGGCGGCGAATTCGGCGTCCAGATGCACCGGGTTGTGGTCACCCGACATGGCGGCGAACAGCTGAATGTCACGCTCTTCGACCGTCTTGCTGTAGCTGGCGGTCTGGCCGACTTCGAGGGCTTCGTACGGGGTGTTGGTAACCTGGGTCATCTGTTTCAATTCCTGTGACAAATAAAAAAACCACAAAAAAACTATTCGGATCGGGGCGGGCGGCGGTGGCTCAGGGCTTGTGCGATCCAGCCCAGCACATCGGCCGTCACCTCATCGCGGTTGCTCTCGTTGAACAGTTCGTGCCGTGCCTGCGGGTAAATCGTCAGTTGCAGGCTCTGGCTGCCTGCGGCGCGTAGCGCATCGGCCAGATCTTTCAGACGCTTGCCTTCGCTCACCGGATCACATTCACCGCCTATCACCAGCAATGGCAGGCCCGGATCGATCTGAGCGAGATTGGACGCTTTGCTGATTTGCTGCAAGCCGCCGAGCAAATCGATCCACAGTTGGTTGGTGCAGCGAAAGCCGCAGAGCGGGTCGTTGGCGTACAGATCGACCTCCGCCGGGTCGCGGCTGAGCCAGTCGAACCGGGTGCGGGCCGGTTTGAAGGCCTTGTTGAACGAGCCGAACGACAGCCATTCGATCAGCGCGCTGCGGCCCTTCGGCCCTTGGCGCAGTCGTTCCAGGCGGGCAATCTGCCGCGCCGCACGATAAAGCGCCACTGGCTGGAAATTTGAGCCGCTGAGCACAGCGCCGTGCAGGCTGGCGCTGTGATGCAGCAGATAAGCCTGGGCGATGTAGCTGCCCATGCTGTGGCCGAGCAACACGATCGGCACGCCGGGATGATGCTGGCCAATGTGCTGATTGAGGCTGGCGAGGTCGCCGACCACCTTGCACCAGCCATCGTCGTCGGCGAAATGACCGAGTGTCCCGTTTTCGGCAGTTTTGCCATGTCCACGCAGGTCCGGTGCGTACACACCGTAGTCCTGTGCGCAGCACTTTTCTGCCAGGCGCGCATAGCGACCGCTGTGTTCGGCCATGCCGTGGGCCAGCAGGATCACCGCTTTCAACGGCGCTGCGGGCAGCCACTGGTTGACGAAGAGGCGGCTGCGGTCACTCGCGGTCAGCCAGAAGGTGTCGTGGATCATGGCGATTCCTTTGCATGGGCTCGGCCCATTGTATAGCGCATCCTGCGCTTACCGTCTGATCAGGCCGCACCACGGCACCGAGATTCACACGGTCAATGACGGTTGTTGGCATATTTGCCTGATTCGCCATAGCTGCTAGTGTCCGTGAAGCTCCGCTTTTTCAAAGGTGACACAAAAGCGGCCCCGGATAGGTTCAGGTAAAGAGGACAAGAACAATGCAACCTGATTTCTGGAATGACAAACGCCCGGCCGGCGTACCCCTGGACATCGAACAAGGGGCTTACAAGTCGGTGATCGAGGTGTTCGAGCGTTCCTGCAAAAAATTTGCTGACCGCCCGGCCTTCAGCAACATGGGCGTCACCCTGACCTACGCCGAACTGGAACGCTACAGCGCCGCGTTCGCCGGTTACCTGCAAGCCCACACCGACCTGGAGCCCGGCGATCGCATCGCGGTGCAGATGCCCAACGTCCTGCATTACCCAATTGCCGTGTTCGGTGCGTTGCGCGCCGGGCTGATCGTGGTCAACACCAACCCGCTGTACACCGCGCGGGAAATGCGTCATCAGTTCAAGGATTCCGGTGCCCGGGCACTGGTTTACCTGAACGTATTCGGGCAGAAGGTCCAGGAAGTGCTGGCCGACACCGACATCCAGTACCTGATCGAAGCGAAGATGGGCGACCTGATGCCCGCCGCCAAGGGCTGGCTGGTCAACACCCTGGTCAGCAAGGTCAAGAAACTGGTCCCGGACTACGCCTTGCCGCAGGCCATTTCCTTCAGGAGCGCGCTGCGTCTGGGTCGGGGCCTGGGCATCAAGCCGTTGAACGCCGGCCTCAACGATATCGCCGTGCTGCAATACACCGGCGGCACCACCGGGCTGGCCAAGGGCGCGATGCTGACCCACGGCAACCTGGTGGCGAACATGCAGCAGGCACGCGCCTGCCTCGGCCAGTTCGGCGCTGACGGCCAGCCGTTGTTGCGCGAGGGGCAGGAAGTGATGATCGCGCCGCTGCCGCTGTACCACATCTATGCATTCACGGCGAATTGCATGTGCATGATGGTGACCGGCAACCACAACGTGCTGATCACCAATCCACGAGACATCAAGGGTTTCATCAAGGAGCTGAAAAACTGGCGGTTCTCGGCGTTGCTGGGGCTCAACACGCTGTTCGTCGCGTTGATGGACCACCCGGACTTCAAGACCCTGGATTTCTCCAGCCTCAAGCTCACCAACTCTGGCGGTACCGCGCTGGTCAAGGCCACCGCCGAGCGCTGGGAGCAACTGACCGGTTGCCGCATCACCGAAGGTTACGGCCTGACCGAAACCTCGCCGGTGGCGTGCACCAACCCGTACGGCGACAAATCGCGGATCGGCACGGTCGGCCTGCCGGTGCCGGGCACCACGTTGAAAGTCATCAACGACGAAGGCGTCGAGCAACCGTTGGGCGAGCGCGGCGAACTGTGCATCAAGGGCCCGCAGATCATGAAGGGCTACTGGCAGAAACCCGAAGCCACCGCCGAAGTGCTGGATGCCGAAGGCTGGTTCAAGTCCGGCGACATCGCGGTGATCGACCCGGACGGTTTTGTGCGCATCGTCGATCGCAAGAAAGACATGATCATCGTCTCGGGTTTCAACGTGTACCCGAACGAAATCGAAGACGTGGTGATGGCTCACCCGAAAGTCGCCAACTGCGCCGTCATCGGTGTGCCGGACGAACGTTCGGGCGAGGCGGTGAAGTTGTTTGTGGTGGCGCGTGAATCGGGGGTCAGCCTTGAAGAGTTGAAGGCTTACTGCAAGGAAAACTTCACCGCGTACAAAGTGCCCAAGCACATCGTGTTGCGTGAGTCGTTGCCGATGACGCCAGTGGGCAAGATTCTGCGGCGGGAGTTGCGGGATATCGCGTAACCGATAAATGGCCGCGTTTCGCGCGGTTCCCTGTAGGAGCGAGCCTGCTCGCGATGGACGTCAACGATAACGCGCCGTGTCTGAATGATCGCGTTGTCTGGGCGTTTTTCGCGAGCAGGCTCGCTCCTACATTGTCAGGTAAAGCCCGGATTTAAAGGCTTTCAGCGATATATAGGTTTTTTGCTCTAAAATGACCGCTTGTCATTCTTGAGTCACGAATGTGACTGTAGAGGCCGCTTTTGGCTCTAGTCGGCCCTTGGCAAAGCTGCTACTCTCGGCGCGCTTTGTGACCTCTCGGCCTCTGTAAAAAGCCCAGACTCACCAATAATCAAACACCAATAATAATCGCATCAAATGCGGTATTTGAATTCGCGTTGCTGAGGAGTGGGCTTCCATGATCGAAGACTTCTGGAAGGATAAGTACCCTGCCGGGATTGCTGCCGACATCAATCCGGACGAGTATCCGAATATTCAGGCAGTGTTGAAACAGTCCTGCCAACGCTTCGCCGACAAGCCGGCATTCAGTAACCTGGGCAAGACAATCACCTACGGTGAACTGTACGAATTGTCCGGTGCCTTTGCCGCTTACCTGCAACAGCATACCGACTTGCAGCCGGGCGATCGAATCGCCGTGCAACTGCCCAACGTCTTGCAGTACCCGGTCGCTGTGTTCGGTGCCATCCGCGCCGGGCTGATCGTGGTCAACACCAACCCGCTGTACACCGCGCGGGAAATGGAACACCAGTTCAACGACTCCGGTGCCAAAGCCCTGGTCTGCCTGGCCAACATGGCGCATCTGGCCGAGGCCGTCGTGCCAAAAACCGGCGTCAAGCACGTCATCGTCACCGAAGTCGCCGACCTGCTGCCGCCGCTCAAGCGCCTGCTGATCAACAGCGTCATCAAGTACGTGAAGAAGATGGTCCCGGCGTATCACTTGCCCAAAGCCATCAAGTTCAACGACGTGTTGAGCAAGGGCCATGGCCAGCCAGTGGCTGAAGCCAACCCGGCCAGCAGCGACGTGGCGGTGCTGCAATACACCGGCGGCACCACTGGCGTGGCCAAGGGTGCAATGCTGACCCATCGCAACCTCGTCGCCAACATGTTGCAGTGCAAGGCGCTGATGGGTTCCAACCTGAATGAAGGTTGCGAGATCCTGATCACGCCGCTGCCGCTTTACCACATCTATGCCTTCACCTTTCATTGCATGGCGATGATGCTGATCGGCAACCACAACATCCTGATCAGCAACCCGCGCGACCTGACGGCGATGGTCAAGGAACTGTCGAAGTGGAAGTTCAGCGGCTTCGTCGGCCTGAACACGCTGTTCGTGGCCCTGTGCAACAACGAGGGCTTCCGCAAGCTGGATTTCTCGGCGCTGAAAGTCACCCTGTCGGGCGGCATGGCCCTGCAACTGGCCGCGGCCGAACGCTGGAAAGCGGTCACCGGTTGCGCCATCTGCGAAGGTTACGGCATGACCGAAACCAGCCCGGTGGCCACCGTGAACCCGATCCAGAACATCCAGATCGGCACCATCGGCATTCCGGTGCCGTCGACCCTGTGCAAAGTCATCGACGATGCCGGCGTTGAACAGCCGTTGGGCGAAATCGGCGAACTGTGTGTGAAAGGTCCGCAGGTGATGAAGGGCTACTGGCAGCGTCAGGAAGCCACCGACGAAATGCTCGACAGCGAAGGCTGGTTGAAGACCGGTGACATCGCGCTGATCCAGCCTGACGGCTACATGCGCATTGTCGATCGCAAGAAAGACATGATCCTGGTGTCCGGTTTCAACGTGTACCCGAATGAGCTCGAAGACGTGCTCGCGACCCTGCCGGGCGTGCTGCAATGCGCGGCCATCGGCGTGCCGGACGAGAAGTCGGGCGAGGCGATCAAGATTTTCATCGTCGCCAAACCGGGCGTGACCCTCACCAAAGAGCAAGTGATGGAGCACATGCGTGCGAACGTCACCGGCTACAAAGTGCCGAAAGCCGTCGAGTTCCGCGATGCGCTGCCGACGACCAACGTTGGCAAGATCCTGCGTCGGGAATTGCGTGATGAAGAGCTGAAGAAGATCAACGCGAAGAAGACCACCGCGTAATCCAGCAAAAAGCCCCGCAGATGCGGGGCTTTTTGTTGCCTGTCAGGCAAAGATTAACCACTGTGGGAGCGAGACCGGCTTGCCGGCGATAGACGTTCGGACAACGCTTTCATTCAGGCAGCCCGCGTTATCGTTGACGACCATCGCGAGCAGGCTCGCTCCCACAGGTCGGCAGGCGGTCAGGCGTTTGTGGTTATTGGCGGAACGGCGCGAAATTGACGTTGGTGCCCGCCGGGCGCATGTCCTGCAGGTACGAATCCTTGTCCGCACTCAGTTCCAGGCTCAGCGCAGCCTTGCGCTTGCCCTGGTTACGCACCACCAGCCCTTCTAGTTTTTCGCGCAGGAACACCGTCGGCACTTTCAGGTGCAGCAGTTCGTCGGTGTCCGGCGTGTGCATCAGCAGGTGAATCCATTCGTACTGACCAATGGCCAGGCGCGCCACCGGGAGATCGAACCACCAGATGTTGCGGTTACGGTTCAATTCGGCGAAATGGCAGTTGTTGACGCCAAGCACAGCACCGCCGAGTTCCTGGTTTCTGCGGGCAATGGCCTGCTTTTTATCGAGTTTCATAACATTCCTACGGGATTGGATCTTCAGGGCCGTGGCCTGAATACGTTGCGCATTCTCGGGGGTTGGTCGGCAAACATAAAGCCCAACCTGCACGGAACGATGAAATGTCGTTTTTGTGTCAGCCTGAACTTGCGCACGGAAATTGTTTCAAAGTCGCCAAGTAGGCTACTTTGATGTAGAAAACGGCCCCCGAGTCGCCACGACTTCAACCCCATTGCGGCGAAAGGAGACGCTAATGATTTTCCCGGACATGAAAGGTGTGCCCCTCCATCGCGTGATGGTGCGCACGGTCACCGAGTTCGTCGCCGACGAGATGTCGACCTATGCCTCGGCGTTGGCCTATCAAATGCTGTTTTCGTTGTTTCCCTTCATTCTTTTTCTGATTGCCCTGATCGGTTTCCTGCACCTGCCGGACTTCTTTTCCTGGCTGCGCCTGCAATCGGAACTGGTCCTGCCGCCCCAGGCGCTGGAGCAGGTGAACCCGGTGATCGACCAGCTCCAGCAATCCAAGGGCGGCTTGCTCTCGGTCGGTATCGTCATCGCGCTGTATACGGCCTCGGCCGGCGTGCGACTGATGATGAGCGCGATGAACGCCGCGTATGACGTGGTCGAAGGCCGGCCGTTCTGGAAGCGTTTTCCGCTGTCGGTTTTCTACACGATCGGCATTGCCGGGATGTTGCTGATTGCCGCCGCGCTGATGGTGCTCGGGCCGCAAGTGATGGGCTGGATCGCCGCGCAGGTTGGCCTTGAAGACTTTATTGTCACGGTCTGGACCATCGCTCGCTGGCCGGTCATCGTGATCCTGATGATGATTGCCGTGGCGCTGATCTATTACGTCATGCCCGACGTCAAACAGGAGTTTCGTTTCATCACCCCAGGCTCGGTGCTGGCGGTGGTGGTGTGGATCATCGCGTCGTTGGGCTTTGCGTTTTACGTCAAGACCTTCGCCAACTACAACGCCATGTATGGCAGTATCGGCGCGATCATCGTGCTGTTGCTGTACTTCTACATTTCCGCCGCGGTGCTGCTGCTCGGCGCGGAAATGAATGCGGTGATCGAACACATGTCGACCGAAGGCAAGGACCCTGGCGAAAAGGTCCCCGGCGAGCATGGTCCTGTCCACGAAGAGAAACATCACGTTTCCGGACTGGGCCGGGATCACTCGGTGAAACCACCCACTGACGAAGTCATCAAATGATCCGTGAAATCCTGAAAATGGGCGACGAACGCCTGCTGCGCATTGCGCCGCCGGTCCCCGCCGAGATGTTCGACAGCCCCGAGCTGTGGCAACTGATCGACGACATGTTCCAGACCATGGAAAGCGTCGGCGGGGTGGGCCTGGCCGCGCCGCAGATCGGCGTCGACCTGCAACTGGTGATCTTCGGTTTCGAGCACAGCGAGCGTTATCCGGACGCTGAAGCGGTGCCGCAGACGATCCTGATCAATCCGCTGATCACGCCGTTGAGCCCGGTGATGGAAGAGGGGTTTGAAGGCTGCCTGTCGGTGCCCGGATTACGCGGCGCGGTGAGTCGGTACCAGCAAATTCGCTATGAAGGTTTCGACCCGAAAGGCGAGCCGATCGTGCGCATCGCTTCAGGGTTTCACGCCCGTGTGGTGCAGCACGAATGTGATCACCTGATCGGCCGGTTGTACCCGTCGCGGATTACCGACTTCAGCAAATTCGGGTTTACCGAAGTGATGTTTCCGGATCTAGATCCCAACGCCGACGATTGACCTCACCGTCAAACCCTGTAGGAGCGAGCCTGCTCGCGATGGGGCCGTGACAGTAAATACTGTTGGTGACTGACCCACCGCAATCGCGAGCAGGCTCACTCCTACAGTTGATCTTCATGTTTATCCGACCGGCTCCAAGCCCATCGCAATCATCGGTTTGCTGCGCGCATAGCGGCTCAAGCGTTCGACCATCGCGTAAGGCATGGGCGGATCGAAGGTAAACCCGCGACGCTCATAAAAACCCCGCAAGTCCGGGTGGCAGAACAGCCACACCGGTTGGTCGAGACCGTTCACCGCTTCGGCAATCAGCGTCGCTGCGATCCCTTGTTCACGACAGGCCGGGTCGACAAGCAAACCGGTCAACCAATGCCCGCCCGAGACCGGTCGCAAGCATAGCGCCGCAATGATCTCGTTGCGCCTGGCCACCCACAATTGAGCGTCGCGGACCGCTTTCATCGACGATTGGTGAGCGCGATAAAACTTGTTCATCAGGGGCCATAACGGCTCGTCGAGCAAGGTGTATTGAGTGTCGGTCATGGGGCGGGTCTGTGTGTGCGCAAAGCGGGCGATTATAAAAGAACGGGCGGCCGGGGATAGGTGTATACCTGATCTCACATCCCGTATGAGTGGAGTACGTATCATGGCCAAAGGCATGGATTCAAAAAAAGCAGCGAAGAAGAAACCGGCGAAAACCGCCGATGAAAAACGCGCGGACAAGAAGGCCAAGAAGGTGGGAGTGTTCGGCCATTAAGCGGTAAGCATGAAACCCATCCCCCTGTAGGAGCTGGCTTGCCGGCGATGGCCGTTAACGATGACGCGTTTACATAGAAAAAAACGCGGTGTCTGAGAGTCCATCGCCGGCAAGCCAGCTCCTACAGGAGGGGGGCAAAATAATCTGCAAGATTTCCCGATGCCATTGCACAGAAGGGGACTGGTCCCCGATCTGAGCAACGCCATGCCCCATTACTTCGATAGTGCCCACCGAGAAGAAATCGAAACCCTGCGCCATCGCCTGACTGCTCGCACCGAGTGGCCGACCTGGTTGCTGCTGATCGGCGTGTACGGCGGCTGGTTCAGCATCATGTTGGCTAGCAATCGATTGGGCGTCTGGTGGAGCACGTTGTTGCTGATTCCGCTGGTGGTGTTGTGGTTGTCGGTGCAGCACGAATTGCTCCACGGTCATCCCACCCGCTGGACCACGCTGAACAAAATCCTCGGTTACGCACCGTTCGCCGTCTGGTATCCCTACACGTTGTATCGCGACAGCCATCTGCTGCATCACCGCGACGAAGACCTGACCTTGCCGGGCATCGATCCGGAAAGCCGTTACCTGAGTGCCGAGCGGTGGCAGGGCAGTTCCGTGTTTGAACAGAGCCTGCATTGGTTGAACAAAACCGTACTCGGACGCTTCATCATCGGTGCGCCGCTGGCCTTGCTGGCGCTGGCGCGCGAAGAGCTTCAGCGCCTGAAGTCGGGTGATCGACAGGCCTGGTTGATGTGGCTGACCCACGGCGCACTGACCGTGTTGATGTTGCTGTTCATCGCCCATTACAGCGTGGTGCCGGTGTGGCATTACCTGTTGCTGATCAGCGTGCCGGCGCTGTCGATTGCAATGATCCGCTCCTACTATGAGCACCGTCCCCATGCGCAACCCGAGCAACGCACCGTGCTCAATGAAGCCGGCTGGCCATGGCGCTGGCTGTTCCTGAACCTGAATTTTCATCTGGTGCATCACGACTTGCCGGGCCTGCCCTGGTACGACTTGCCCCGCGCCTACCATGCGCGCCGCGAGCAATGGGTGGCGCGCAGCGGCGGGTTTCTGGTGCAGGGTTATGCTCAGTTGTGGCGTGAGAACGGGATAAAGGCGATCGACAGCCCGAAACACCCCTTCCACTGATTGCAAACGCATCCCCTTGTAGGAGCCGGCTTGCTGGCGATGGCGGTGTATCAGTCCCATCAATGCAACATGACACACCGCTATCGCCAGCAAGCCGGCTCCTACAGTTGATTTTCGTTGTATGGACGATTTTGATGACTCAACACCTCGCCGAATTACTGATGTACGTCGCCCCCGAACCCATCCGCCAGGCCAACGAGCGTTGGCTGACGCGAATCCTCGAACGTCTGGGTGCCACCCGCCGCAATGCCGATGGGCTATCGCTGATGGACCTGTGGCTGTCCCCGCAGTTGTTGCTGACCCAAACCTGCGGCTATCCGCTGATGACCGCATTGCGCGGCCAGGTTCGGGTTATCGGCCGGCCTCGTTACGAACTGCCGGACAGCAGCGGCGGCAACCATTGCAGCCTGCTGCTGAGCCGTGCCGATGATTCACGCCGGACCTTGCCCGCGTTTTTCGGCAGCCGTGGCGTGATCAACGGCGAAGACTCCAATAGCGGCATGAACCTGCTGCGTCAACGACTGGCGCCGTTGCACCGCGACGGGCAGTTCTTCGCCAGCGTCGGTATCAGCGGCAGCCACCGCGAGAGCCTGCGCTGGCTGCGTGAAGATCAAGCCGACCTCGCCGCCATCGACAGCGTGACCTTCGCCTACCTGGCGCGGCACGCCGAAGAGGAAGTGGCGGGATTGCGCGTGGTGGTGCGTAGCGCGTTCAGCCCGACCTTGCCGTATATCACCGTTGCGACGGCGACCGATGAGCAGGTAGAGGCGTTGCGGCAGGTGATGAACGAGACGTTGCGGGAATTGCCCGATGTCGCCGAAATCCTCGGGTTGCACGAGGTGTTGCCGGCCAGCGAGAGCGACTATCAGGTTGTTCTTGATTATCAGCAGGAAGCTGAGGCGTTGGGGTTTGGGCGGTTGCGTTGAGTAGAGATCGCCTTCGCGGGCAAGCCACGCTCCTACAGGTCTAGCGCTGCACCTGTAGGAGCGAGGCTTGCCCGCGAAGGCGATCCATCAAATACCACTTTAATTCCTTAAATGAATATAAAAATGCATTTTAAGTATTATTAAAGAATAAGGCTCCTTGCTAGGATTCACGTCACCGGACCACCGGACATTCAGCGACCCTAACCCTTGGAGCCTCTATGTCCGGCACCGACGTATCCCATCGAAACGATGTGGGCGGATTGTTCCGCGCCCATTACCCCTGGCTGTGCGCTCGGTTGCGCCAGTTTCTCGGGGCCAGTTCCAGCGTCGAAGACATCGCCGCCGAGACCTTCGCGCAACTGCTCGAATCGCCGGGTCTGACCCCGATCCGCGAGCCCCGCGCCTTGCTCACCACCATCGCCCGCCGGTTGATTTATCAGCTCTGGCGCCGCCGCGATCTGGAGCGTCAGCACCTCGATCAACTGCAACACCTCGATCAGCCCCAAGCGTCCTCGCCCGAGGAATTGCTGCAACTGACCCAGGCGTTGCACCGCCTCGACCGAACGCTTGAGCGTTTGCCGGGCAAAGTCCGGGCGACGTTCCTGTTGTCGCGCATCGATGGCCTGACGTACCCGCAAATCGCTGCCGAACTGGGCATTTCCCAGCGCTCGGTCAGCGTCTACATGACCCGCTCCCAAGCGTTGTGCGCCCAGCACAGCGCCAATGAACCCTTGCACCAGAGGTCCGCATGAAATCGATCAAAACCCTGCTCGGCAGTTCGCTGCTGGCCCTGAGCCTTGTGGCGAGCCACGTTCCCGCCGCGGAACAAACCAAGCCAATCCACTTCGGTGACATCACCTGGGAAAGCGGCAGCCTGATCACCGAGATCCTGCGGTTGATCGTCGAAAAAGGTTACGGCTACCCGACCGACACTTTGCCGGGCAGCACCGTCAGCCTTGAAGCGGCATTGGCCAAGAACGACATTCAAGTGATCGGTGAAGAGTGGGCCGGGCGCAGTCCGGCGTGGGTCAAGGCGGCGTCGGAAGGCAAAGTGTTCGGGCTGGGCGACACCGTCAAAGGCGCCACCGAAGGCTGGTGGGTGCCGGAATACGTGATCAAGGGCGACCCGGAGCGCGGGATCAAACCGCTGGCGCCGGAGCTGAAATCCGTCGCCGATCTGGCGCGCTACAAAGACGTGTTCCGCGACCCTGAAGACCCGAGTCGCGGGCGTTTCCTCAATAGCCCGACCGGCTGGACTTCGGAGATCGTCAACAGTCAGAAGCTCAAGGCCTACGACCTGACCACCAGCTTCGTCAACTTCCGCACCGGCTCCGGCGCGGCGCTGGATGCCGAAGTGGCCTCGTCGATCCGTCGCGGTAAACCGGTGTTGTTCTACTACTGGTCGCCGACGCCGCTATTGGGCCGCTTCAAACTGGTGAAACTCGAAGAGCCGCCGTTCGACGCCGAGGCCTGGAAGACCCTGGCCGATGCCAACAACCCAAACCCCAAAGGCACGCGCTCGATGCCGGCGAGCCTGGCGATCGGCGTGTCTGCACCGTTCAAGACGCAGTATCCGGACTTGGTGTCGTTCTTCGAGAAAGTCGATTTCCCGATCGATCTGCTGAACCAGACGCTGGCGCAGATGAGCGAAAAACGCCAGCAACCGCGTCAGGTGGCGGAAGCGTTTTTGCGCGATCAGCCGCAGATCTGGAAGGGGTGGGTGCCGGGTGAGGTGGCGACCAAAGTGAGTGCGAGTTTGTAATTTTTCGGCGTCTGTTACATCGATTTCGCGGGCAAGCCTCGCTCCTACAAAGGTATCGTTAATCCTGTAGGAGCGAGGCTTGCCCGCGAATCAATCTAAAACCTTACACCAACTCCACGGCCAACGCCGCTTGCACCGCCGGGCGCAAATCAACCCGCGCCTGAAACCGCGCCAACACCGGCCACTGATCCAAATCTATCGCAAACAACGGCGCCCACCGCAACACCGTAAACAAGTAAGCATCCGCCACGCTGAACCCACCCGCCAGCAGATAATCCTGGCGCTCCAGCGTCTGACACAACACCGCAAAGCGCTTGAACAACTTCTCCCTGATCAGCGCTTGCACCTCCTCGGGGAGCTGCGCGTTGAACAGCCAACCCAGCCCGCCATGAATCTCCGTCGAAACGAAATTCAGCCACTCCTGCAACCGCACTCGCTCGAACGTTCCGTTCACGGGCGCCAGGTTCGCCTCGGGTCGCAGGTCCGCCAGGTATTGCAGGATCGCCGGGCCTTCAGTCAGCACGTCACCGTTGTCGAGTTGCAGCGCCGCGACGTAACCCTTCGGGTTGATGGCGAGGAAATCGGCACCGTTCGCGGTCCGTTTGGTGCGGTTATCGACGCGGATCAACTCGAACGGCAGGTCCAGTTCACGCAGCACAATGTGCGGTGCCAGCGAGCAGGCTTGAGGGGCGTAATACAACTTCATCGGCAGGGCTCTGGTTGGGGATTTGCGCCAGTGTCATAGTGCGCGGCGCCCTCGGTAAAATTAATCTTTCAGAAAACCGCCATAAGGAAAGCTACTGCCATGATGAATCTGATGCACTGGCGAATGGTGGTGGCAGTGGCCGATACGGGCAACATTACCCGCGCGGCCGAGCGGGTCGGCATGACCCAGTCAGGCGCGAGCCAGGCGTTGGCGCTGATCGAAGAAACCCTCGGCGTGCAGCTGTTCACTCGGGAGAATCGCCAAACGCTGCCGACCGCTATCGGCCTGCCGGTCATCGAGCAGGCCCGGACCATGCTCGGCGCCCTGGAAAACATCCGCAGCACCGTCGATGCCGCGAAAGACATCCAGCGCGGGACGATTCGCCTGGCGAGTTTTCCCATGGTGCTGGCAACCTTTCTGCCGCCGCTGCTGCGCACATTCAGCCGGCTTTACCCCGGCATTCAGGTGGTCGCGCTGGAAGTCAGCGACGATGAAGTGGAAGCACTGCTCGGCGCCGGAGCGCAATGCCGGGCGTTTGGGGCGCGATGCCTGGGTCGCGGTGTTGCCCGGCGGCCATCCCTTGGCACGCCGCTCGATTGAACAAGGCGTCACCCTTGCGGAGTTGGCAGACCAGCCGTTTGTGCTGGCCACGGGCGGCTGTTCGACCAACGCCCGCAGCCTGGCCGCCGATGCCGGTCTGCAATTGCGCGACGTTCGGGTCGAGGTCCGCGAGTGGAGCAGTGCGTTCACGCTGGTGCGCGAAAACATCGGAGTCACCCTGGTGCCGGAAATGACCTTGCCCACCCATCTCCAGGGGCTGCGTGTGGTGCCGGTCAAACCGCGTATCGATCGTGAGTTTGCCTTGGTGGTCGCCGCAAACAAACAACCCTCGGCAGCGGTGCAGGCGTTGTTGAGCATGCTCGCTGAACATTGAATCAGGCGTTAGCTGAACCGTTTTTGTCCCCAATACTGGCCGACTAGTGGCCTTGCAAGCCTAATGCGGCTGGCTATGCTCAGTCCTGACGAATCATGTCGGTCGCCATGTGAAGGCCGGCATGCACGCTTCAGAGTGCGCACCCCAAGGCACCGATGCGAGCGGCAAGGAGTTTTACGGCAAAGGGAGTTACTTATGAAAACGTTAGGGCTGGCCCGGTCCCGGGCTATCAAGAGACGGATGTCTTGATAAGAGCGTTGCCACATGGACTCTCCGATTCAACATCATTGATCACCTGACAGTTCCTCCCGTGGAGGAATGCGTGTGCCTGTTCCATGGAACGTTGTGGTGGATACGTTGAAAGACCGAAGAACTTTCATCAATCAAACGACCGCGCTTAGGGTGATACGACCATGTTTAACCTACATCACAAGGCTGACCTGCAGGAAATCGAGCGCTACAGCTGTGCGCTGACCGAGGCCAACGCCAAGTTGGCGGCCGTCAGTCGTTCGATGGCGATGATTGAGTTCACCCCTGACGGCATCGTGCTCGATGCCAACGACAACTTTTGCAAAGCCATGGGTTACAGCGCCGAAGAAGTGCGCGGCAAACATCACCGGATCTTTTGCGAGGAAACGTTTTATCGCAGCGAAGCCTACGCCAAATTGTGGCGTGACCTGGCCCGTGGTGAGTCGCTCAGCGGGACTTTCCTGCGCTTGAACAAGGGCGGCAAGGAGATCTGGCTCGAAGCCAGTTACATGCCGGTTATCGGTCCCGACCGGCAAGTCAGCAGTGTGATCAAAGTCGCCACCGACATTACGGACAGGGTGAACAAGGAACACGAAAACGAAAGCATGCTCGCGGCAATCGGTCGTTCGATGGCGGTGATCGAATTCACCCCCGCTGGCAATGTAATCACCGCCAATGAAAACTTCCTGAAGACCACGCATTACGCGCTCAACGAAATCGTCGGCCAGCATCACAGCCTGTTTTGCCACCGCGCCGAAGCCGAATCGCCGTCTTACAAAGGGTTTTGGGCTTCACTGAATCGCGGCGAATATCACTCGCACCGTTTCGAACGCAGAGACAAGCATGGTCATACGATTTTTCTCGAAGCGTCCTACAACCCGTTGTTCGACGCCAAGGGCCGTTTGTACAAAGTGGTGAAGTTCGCCAGCGACATCACACAGCAAGTGACCACGCTGCAAACGGCTGCGGAGTCGGCCCACAGCACCTCGGTGCAGAACGATGCCTGCGCGCAGAAGGGATCTCAGGTGGTGCAGCAGACGGTGCAGATCATCCAGGACATTTCCAGGGACTTGAACGAAGCGGCGCTGAGCATTGATGCGGTGAGCAAACAGTCCGACATCATCGGCACCATCGTTCAGACCATTCGCGGCATTGCCGACCAGACCAACCTGCTGGCGCTCAACGCGGCCATCGAGGCGGCGCGGGCCGGGGAGCACGGCCGAGGGTTTGCCGTGGTGGCGGATGAGGTTCGCAGCCTCGCGGCACGCACGAGCCAGGCGACACTGGAGATTGTCGACGTGGTGCGCAAAAACCACGATTTGTCGTTGAGCGCGGTGTCGAGCATGCAGTCGAGCTTGAGCCGCACCGGCCTTGGGGTGGAACTGGCGAACGAGGCGGGGGAGGTGATCCTGGAAATCCAGCAAGGCTCGCGGCACGTGGTGGATGCGATCAGCCAGTTCAATTCAACGCTGCATTTGAATTGAAACGCTGACCTGTAGGAGCCCGACTTGCCGGCGATGGCGATCTTGCGGACGCCATCGCCAGCAAGCCGGCTCCTACAGTTCTTGGGTGAACCCACAATCCAGAATCCGCCACGATCCCTGTAGGAGCCGGCTTGCCGGCGATAGCGTCCTGAAGATCGCCATCGCCAGCAAGCTGGCTCCTACAGTTCTTGGGTGAACCCACAATCCAGAATCCGCCACGATCCCTGTAGGAGCCGGCTTGCCGGCGATGGCGTCCTGATAATCGCCATCGCCAGCAAGCTGGCTCCTACAGAAGCATCCGTGTGGTCAGAGCGATGCGAGGAACTTGTCGACCACCTGGGCGCCGCTTTTCTCACTGCTGCTGCCGTTTTCTTTCTCGGCCTGCGCCAGTTTTATCTTGTCTTGCAGACGTTCGGCAATCTCTTTACCGACCGCCAGTTGTTTCTCCGGCGGCATGGCTTTCAGGTCTTCTTCGGTAATCCCCATCTCCTTCAGAATACTGTCGCGCAACCGCTGTTCCGGGGTTTTGCTCATGTAATCCTTGAAGTCGGCCATGGCGGTGCTTTCACCGGCCTTTGGCACTGTCGAGGCATCGGTGGCTTGCAGCGCGACACGGGTCTTGGCGAACGCTTCATCGACGTTGTCGCTGATTTTATTGGCGGCGCTGACCTGTTCCGTGGCGAGCTTGGACGCAGACGCCAGAACCTTCCCATCGTTCTTCACGTTTTGCAGCTGGATATTGTTTTGCACGCTCTGCATCAACACGGCTTGCAGGCCACCTTGAAGACCCGCGGCGGCGTCCGCAGTCGGTTCGTCGCCCGGCTTTTTGGGAAGCGGCGTCACTAGGTTTTGCTTTGCACTGACCAACATGATGAGTAGACCTTGTAGGTGTTTGCGGTGCAGCGACTTGAGCAATTAGCGTGCCTAGGTAATGAAACCTAGTACTTTCAATTGGTTATGTTTTTTTCTTGAGCAGAAAACGAAAGCGTTGCGGTCAACCTTTGCCGCCCGACGGCAGAGGTCGACCGATCAAGGCAGGCCGTTGCAGCCGTGTTTGAGGAAGCCGGGGCGTTGCGCCAGGCGTTGGAAATATTCGTCGATGGCCGGGAAGTCCGGTCGATCCATCGGCGTCATCAGCCAGCGGTTGACTGACAGCCCGATGACGATATCGGCCAACGTGAACCGTGGTCCGGCAACATAGGCTTTGGTGGTCGCGAGCTGATGTTCGAGGATGCCCATCTTCTGATTCCAGCCGCGTAAGCCCGTCGCAATCCGGTGCGCGTCCTGGAACTCCGGGTCTTTGCGTACCAGCGCCGTGAACGCGTAGCTCCAGGACGAATTGAGATCGGTGGCTTGCCAATCCATCCACTGCTCCACCCGGGCGCGCGCCGCCGGTTCGTGCGGCAGCAATTCAGCGTGTGGGTGTTTGCCGGCCAGGTAACGGCAGATGGTATTGGACTCCCACAGCACGCCGGCCTCATCGATGATCACCGGCACCTGTGCGTTGGGGTTGAGCCGGACAAATTCGGGACTGTGGGTCGACGCATACCCGCTGCCCCAGTCCTCGCGTTCGTAGGAAAGGCCCAGCTCGTCGCAGGTCCACAGGACTTTTCTGACGTTGATGGACGAGGCTTTGCCGAGAATCTTCAGTGCATGTTCCATGGAGCTGCTCCTTTAGCGATTCGATGCTTCCGGAAGATCAGAATACCTCTGTAGGAGCCAGCTTGCTGGCGATCGCATCACCTCGGTCCGTCAGGTACAACGCGGTGAGGCGATCGCCGGCAAGCCGGCTCCTACAGGGTTATGTGCTTTCGCGCACCTTCAATTCGAACCCCATGTCCTGCACCGGTTTCGCCACCGTGTTGCCCGCCATCAGCGTCAGCATCTGCTCTGCCGCGCGCCGGCCAATTGCCTCGCGCGGGGTATTGATGCTGCTCAGGCGCGGGACCATGTGCGCCGAGGCCGGGAGGTCGTTGAAACCGAGGACTGCCACTTGTTCGGGAATTTTGATTCCGCAGCGCATCGCTTCCAGCAGCGCGCCCTGGGCCAGGTCGTCGTTGCCGAAGAAGATCGCATCGACATCGGGATGACTGGCGATCAGTTGCAGGAACAGCTCGCCGCCCAGGCCGACGGAAGAGGCGCGGGGCGTCAGCACTTCCAGGTCCGGGTCATATCGACCGGCCTTTTGCAGGGCTTTGCGAAACCCTTCGCCGCGCAGCAACGTGCGCTGATCCAGTTGCGCACCGATGTACGCCAGGCGCTTGCGACCGCGGGACAGCAAATGCTCCGCCGCCGTTTCGCCGGCCGCCAGTTGCGAGAAACCCACGCAATTGAGGCCCGCAGCGCTGTCGAGTTCCATCATGTACACGCAGGGAATATTGCTCGCCTCGATCATCCGCCGCGAACTTTCGGTGCGATCAAACCCGGTCAGCAGCAAACCGCGCGGCTGATAGGCCATGTAATTGCGCAGCAGGTTTTCTTCTTCATCGCGCGAGTAATGGAAGTTGCCGATCAGCACTTCGAAGCCCTTCGGTCGTAAAACCTGATGAATGGCTTCCAGGGTGTCGATGAACAGCAAGTTGGACAGCGACGGCACCAAAACCACCACGGAATGGCTCTGGGCCGAGGCTAACGCTCGGGCGGCGGGGTTGACCACGTAGTTGAGTTCAAGCGCGGCTTTCTGGACTTTTTCCACCAGTTCGGTGGCCACCGTGCTCACGCCGCGCAAGGCGCGGGAGGCGGTAATCGGGCTGACGCCGGCCAGTCGGGCTACTTCATTGAGGGTAGGACGGCCAGTGGTTCGCGTATTTTTATCGTTTTTAGGAGAGGTCATCGGGCGGCTTGCCAAACAAAATTCAAGGCACTAAGGTAGCGCTGTCCCGATGCAGCTGCAAATGCGTAAGCGAGTTTTGCCTGAACCTCGCTTTTCGGCGTCCGGAACGAACATGCTGCAACCCACAAAAATGACAAGAAGGCGTCGGCAACTTCTACTTTTCGTCTAGTGTCATAGCTGGCAAAGGTAGCGCTGTCTGCGCGCTGAGGTGTTACATGAATCATCCCATCACCGCCCTGGTCATCATGGGCGTTGCCGGTTGCGGCAAGACCTGCGTCAGCGAAGCCTTGTGCCAGCTCAGCGGCGCGACTGCCATTGAAGGCGATACTTTTCACCCTGCCGCCAATATCGAAAAGATGAGCGCGGGTATCCCCCTGAACGACGACGACCGTGCCGGCTGGCTCGACAGCCTGTGCGATGAACTGCGCCGCGTCGACGCCACGGGCCAGCGCCCGGTGTTGACCTGCTCGGCCCTCAAACACAGTTACCGCGAAGTTTTGCGCAGCGCCTTGCCGGGCCTGGGCTTTGTGTTCCTTGAACTCACGCCTGAAGTGGCGGCCGATCGTGTCTCCCATCGGCCGGGCCATTTCATGCCGTCGACCCTGATCGACAGCCAGTTCGCCACCCTTGAATCCCCGGTTGGCGAACCGCTGACGTTGGCCCTCGATGCTTCGAACCACAGCGTCGACCAGTTGGCGAAGCAAGCCCACGTCTGGTGGCTGGAACACGGCCTGAAACGCGCCGGTTAAATTTTGCTTGAAGAGATAGCGCTGTCCTTATGGCTTTCGAATTACCCGTTTTAATAACAACAACAACCAGGAGACACCCCTAATGTTTGGCATGTCCCACGAGACGTTCCTGCTGCTCGATGCAGTGGTCACGGTGATCGGGCTTATCGTCCTGATCACCAAGTTCAAATTTCACCCGTTCATTGCCCTGATCATTGCCGCAGCCTTTCTCGGGCTGACTTCCGGCATGCCGATCGGCACCATCATCAAGGCGTTCCAGGACGGCTTCGGTGGCGTGCTCGGTTTCGTCGGCATCATCCTCGCGCTGGGCACGATGCTCGGCAAAATGATGGCCGAGTCGGGCGGGGCGGATCAGATTGCCCAGACGCTGATTCGTGCGTTCGGCAAGGACAAAGTGCAGTGGGCAATGATGTTCGCCGCGTTCCTGGTCGGCATTCCGCTGTTCTTCGAAATCGGTTTTGTGCTGCTGATCCCGCTGGTGTTCATCGTCGCCCGGCGTACCGGCGTGTCGATCATCAAGATCGGTATCCCGCTGCTGGCCGGTCTGTCTGCGGTGCACGGGCTCGTTCCGCCGCACCCGGGTCCATTGCTGGCCATCGGCGTGTTCGGTGCCGACATCGGCAAGACCATTCTCTACGGCCTGATCGTTGCGCTGCCGACGGCCATCATCGCCGGCCCGATCTACGGCACCTTCATTGCCAAATACATTCCCGGCCATCCGAACCAGGAACTGGTGGATCAACTGGCGCGTGAGAACGATTCTGCCGATCTCCCGAGCTTCTCCATCACCTTGATCACCGTGCTGTCGCCGGTGTTCCTGATGCTGCTCAAGACCTTCGCCGACGTGGTGCTGCCAGACGGCAACTTCTTCCGCACCTTCATGGACCTGATCGGTCACCCGATCTCGGCTCTGCTGCTGGCGTTGCTGCTGTCGCTGTACACCTTCGGTTACAAGCAGGGCATTGGCTCCAACCAGATGCTCAAATGGCTGGATGCGAGCCTCGCGCCAACCGCCGCGATCATCCTGATCATCGGTGCCGGTGGTGGCTTCAAGCAGATGCTGGTGACCAGCGGCGTGGGTAATGTCATCGGCAACATGGCGGTGGCCGCGCAAATCTCGCCGATCCTCCTGGCGTGGCTGGTGGCGGCGGTGATCCGTATCGCGACCGGTTCGGCGACCGTGGCGACCATTACTGGCGCAGGCATCGTGGTGCCGGTGGTGGGGATGATTCCGGGTGTGAACCGTGAGCTGCTGGTGCTGGCGACCGGCGCCGGTTCGTTGATCCTGTCTCACGTCAACGACGCGGGTTTCTGGCTGGTGAAGCAGTACTTCAACATGACCGTGGCGGAAACCTTCAAGACCTGGACGGCGATGGAAACCATCCTGTCGGTGGTTGGCCTGGGCTTTATTCTGCTGTTGTCGTTGTTCGTCTAACGTAGCGACACCGCAAAACTAATGTGGGAGCGAGCCTGCTCGCGATGAGGGCTTAACATTCAGCGAAGATGTTGAATGTAAGTCCGCTATCGCGAGCAGGCTCGCTCCCACAGTGTTATGTATCAGGTCTCAGGATTTGGCGACCAAACCATCCACCCTGAACATCCCGCGAATTCCGCGTACGGCCTGACGTATCCGGTCCTGGTTTTCGATCAGCGCGAAGCGCACATGATCATCCCCATATTCCCCGAACCCGACACCCGGCGAGACGCAGACCTTGGCCTCGGCGAGCAGTTTCTTGGCGAATTCCAACGAGCCAAGGTGCGCATACGCTTCGGGAATCTTCGCCCAGACGTACATAGACGCTTTCGGGTTTTCCACCATCCAGCCCAGTTCATGCAGGCCTTTGACCAGCACGTTGCGCCGCTGACGATACTGCTCGGCGATGTCTTTCACGCATTGCTGATCGCCTTCCAGCGCCGCAATCGCCGCGACTTGCAGCGGAGTGAAGGTGCCGTAGTCGTGGTAGCTCTTGATCCGCGCCAGGGCGTTGACCAGTTCCGGGTTGCCGACCATGAAACCGATGCGCCAGCCCGCCATGTTGTAGCTCTTGGACAGGGTGAAAAACTCCACCGCGATGTCCTTGGCGCCGGGCACTTGCATGATCGACGGGGCTTTCCAGCCGTCGTAGACGATGTCGGCGTAGGCCAGGTCATGCACCACCAGTACGTCGTACTGTTTGGCGAGGGCGATGACGCGTTCGAAGAAATCCAGCTCAACGCACTGCGCGGTGGGGTTGGACGGGAAGCCGAGGATCATCATCTTCGGTTTCGGGATCGAGCCGCGAATCGCCCGTTCCAGTTCGGCGAAGAAGTCCACGCCCGGAATCAACGGCACCGAACGCACCTGGGCGCCGGCAATCACGGCACCGTAGATGTGAATCGGGTAGCTCGGGTTCGGCACCAGCACGGTGTCGCCCTGGTCCAGAGTGGCGAGCATCAAGTGCGCCAGGCCTTCCTTGGAACCGATGGTCACGATGGCTTCGCTTTCCGGGTCGATGTCGACCTCGTAGCGTTCCTTGTACCAGTTGGAAATTGCCCGGCGCAGACGCGGAATGCCCTTGGACGTGGAATAACCGTGGGTGTCTTCGCGCTGGGCGACGGTGACGAGTTTTTCGACAATGTGCGGCGGCGTCGGGCCGTCGGGATTGCCCATGCTCAAGTCGATGATGTCTTCGCCACGACGACGGGCGGCCATCTTCAGCTCGGCGGTGATGTTGAATACGTAAGGGGGGAGTCGATCTATGCGCGCAAAGCGGCGCGGCGAACCTTGTTCGGCCATTGTTGCCTCGGATAACGTAAGCGCCCGGAACCGTCCGAGCGACGCTGGTCACTGCGGTGACCTGTGGCGGAATGTAAGGGCAGCTGTGGCAGACTGTCCAGCCTCCACGTAAATAATTTTTTTCCGAAGGAAATCGGTCGATGGAATTTAGCAGCGGCTTTTTGCTGAGCCTTTCTCTGTGCCTGGACATCGGCGTAGCCAACATCGCGATGATCACGCTGGCCATGCAACGCGGCTATTTTCAGGGCTTTGCGCTGGGGTTGGGCACCTGCGTCGGCGATCTGATTTATGCCGTGCTGGCCTTGGCCGGCATGACCGTTTTGCTGCAGTACGAAACCGTGCGCTGGGTGTTGTGGATTGGTGGTTCGGCGTTGCTGATCTATTTCGCGGCGAAGATGATCTATTCGGCGATCCACCATGAGGCGCTGTTGGCCGAGACCGCCGAAGTGGGTCATAACTCGCACCGCAAGGAGTTCTTTCGCGGGATCTTCCTCGCCATGTCGTCACCCAGCGCCATACTCTGGTTCGCGGCGGTGGGCGGCACCCTGATCGCGCGGTCTGGCGGTGGCGGGGCGCTCAGCTCGGCATTGTTCCTCGGCGGATTTCTCTGTGCCGGACTGTTGTGGTCGGCAGGCCTGTGCTTCGCCGCGAGCCATGGCGGCAAGTTGCTGGGCGACAAGCTGTTGCGTTATTCGTACATGGCATCGGCGGCGATCTTCTGCTATTTCGCGGTGTACGTGATCCTATCGGGGTACAACGAGTTTATTGGCGCTGGCGCCGCCGAGGCGTTGCATACGCTGTAATTGGGCGAATCGGGTTTGGCTTCTATACTCCTAGCCGAACCCACTTTTTGTACCAGGAGCCGAGTCATGGATGATAAAAAAAGCGTCGAATTCCCGGAACCACGCTTCGAACATGGGCACTTCCTGCTCATTGCGGGGCTTGGTGGACGGTTTACTCAGCAAACCACCCAGGGCATTCCAGTGCTCTGGGAAAAATTCATTCCGCACATCGGAAACGTTCCGGGCCAAAAGGGCGAAGTGACCTACGGCGTGTGTTGCAATTTCGATGGCAAGGGCGGCTTCGACTACATCGCCGGCGTTGAGATCAGCAAACTCGACGACTTGCCGGATCAGTACCGTTGGGTAGAAGTCCAGCCTCAGCTGTACGCGGTGTTCGAGCATAAAGGGCCGCTGGATGCATTGCCGCAGCTGTTTCAGTACATCTTCGGCACCTGGCAACCGCAGTCCGGGCATGAAGTGCTGGATGCTCCGGAATATGAGCGCTACAGCGAAGACTTCAACCCGAAGCTCAACACCGGAAAACTGGAAATCTGGGTGCCGATCAAAGCGTGAGGTGTGCGTCGGGAGGCGGATCAACGATGCGCCTCTCGATGTCATGCCCAGGCTGATTTATGATCCCCAGCCTTTCCCCGCTGATTCCGAGCCGCCATGAACACCGTCATCCGCCACGTCACCCCCGCTGACCTGGACCGCTGCTACGCCATCGAAACCGTTGCCTATGAAGGTGACGAAGCTGCCACCCGAGAAAAAATCGCCACGCGCATCGCCACCTGGCCTGACGGTTTTATCGTCGCCGAAGTGGACGGCGTTGTAGCCGGTTTCATCAACTCCGGTGCGGCGTTTCAGGTGGAGATGTCGGACGAAGCGTTCAAGGAACTGATCGGCCACGACCCGGCCGGCCCGCACGTGGTGATCATGTCGGTGGTTGTGCATCCGGATTATCAGGGGCAGGGTTTGGCGAAACGTCTGATGGGCGAGTTCATCGAGCGCATGCGTGCGCAGGGCAAGGCCAGCATCAACCTGATGTGCAAGGAGCGGCATATTCCGCTGTACGCCGGGTTCGGGTTTGCCTACGTCAAACCTTCCGCGTCGGACCATGGCGGAATGGCGTGGCATGAGATGGTGTTGGCGTTGTAACCCCATCTACCAAACGCAGAAGATCCCCTGTAGGAGCCGGCTTGCCGGCGATAGCGGTGTGTCAGGTGCCATCAGTATTGATTGATGCGCCGCCATCGCCGGCAAGCCGGCTCCTACAATGGTCAGGTTTCGTGTCAGTAGAGACTGTCTCGCACCCTCACCGGCGCTTCCCGGTCATACGTCTCAGCATCAAACTGCCCATCATTCAACCGCTTGTGAAACGCCCCGGCCGTCGGCAGCGCCGAGCGATCCAGGTGCTTCTGCGGGTTCCACAAATCCGAACGCACAATCGCTTTCGAGCAGTGAAAAAACGCCGCCTCCACCGTCACCAGCATCACCGTGCGCGCCGGTTTGCCGTTGACCGCGAAGCTTTCCAGCAAGGCCGGCTCATTGCTGATCTGCGCTGCGCCGTTGACCCGCAAGGTTTCGCCGATCCCCGGGATGATGAACAACAGCGACACCCGCGGATCGAACACCACATTGCGTAGCGTGTCGATGCGGTTGTTGCCTGGGCGATCCGGGATCGCCAGGGTGCGCTCATCGATGATTCGCACGAAACCCGGTGTGTCTCCGCGCGGCGAGCCGTCCAGGCCGTCGGGGCCGACCGAGCTGATGATCACCAGCGGCGAGGCGCGGACCATCGCTTGATAATCCTCGTTCAGAAAGGCGATTTGCTTGCGCACCGCGCGTTCGTGGGGTTGGCCGTAAATTGCTTCCAGTGCTTCGATGCTGTCGAGCATAACCACCTCAGAAAACCAGCCCCATCCGCCGTTCGTAACCGATCCGGCCCTTGTAGGCCTCGCCGCTGTCGACCCAGCCGAATTTTGCATACAGCGCGATGGCCGCTTCGTTGTCCGCATCCACCGACAACTCCAGTCCCCGTATTTCCGGAAACGCCTGACGCGCGACCTCCGGTAAGGCTTGCAGGCAGGCCTTGCCATAACCTTTGCCCTGATGACGCTGATCGACTTGCAACGCATGCAGGGTGGCGCTGTGTTCGTCGGCCCAGGCCGGCAGCACTGGCGGGCGTTTGAGCAGCAGGAAAGCTACCGGGACATCCTCGACCAGCAGGGCGAATCCTTTGACGCCGGGGCCGGGTTTGGACAGCAGGGTGTGCAACGCACCGTGGATGTCGCCGGAGAACTTGATCTGTTCCTGATGAACTTCGATGGCCTCCACCTCCTGGCGCTGCTTCGCGTTCAGGGTTTCGTAAGGCACGAGTCGGGTTGTCACTGGAGTGTCCTTTTTCCAACAGAAATGAGCCTCGGATTCTAGCGAGTTTGCGCCCATGGATTATTTTTAATTTGACTGTCGATCTGGCGTCTTGCCGGACGACTAAGGGTGTCTTCACAACAAAAAACACGGAGAACCACCATGAACGCTACCCACGAAATCCAGGCCCTGATCGACACCTATCGTCAGGCGGTCATCACCAAGGATCTCGAGAAAATCATGGCGTTGTATGCCGAGGACATCGTCTCCTACGACGCGGTCAAGGCCCTGCAATTTCGCGGCAAGGCGGCCTACCGCGCGCATTGGCTGGAATGCATGGAAATGTGCCAGGGCCCGCACACCTTTGATTTTGACCAGATGAACATCGTGGCCGACGAGCACATCGCCTTCGCCCATTGGCTGGCCCATTGCGGCGGCACCAACGAGAAGGGCGAAACCCAGGCCTGCTGGATGCGCGTGACCGGCTGCTATCGGCGCGAGGCCGGGCAATGGCGCATCGTCCACGAACACTGGTCGGCACCGTTCGACATGACGAGCGGCACCGCGCTGTTCGGTCTGCAGCCCTGATCGTCGGGAAGTGCCCCCCATGCGCCAAACTGCAGCCATAGTTGATCAGTTCGATCCGGAGAGCCCCATGAAGTATTTATGCCTGGTCTACAGCAACGAACAGGAGTTGCACTCGCTGCCCGAAAGTCCCAACGACGCCGAGTGCATGGCCTACGCCGAATCGATCCAGGGCAGCGGCCGCATGCTCGCCGCCGAAGCGCTGGAGTCGGTGCAGACCGCGACCACCGTGCGCATGCGCAACGGCAAAGTGTCGATCACCGACGGCCCGTTCGCCGAAACCAAGGAGCAGTTGGCCGGCTTCTACCTGATCGACGCCAAAGACCTCAATGAAGCCCTCCAGGTTGCCGGCAACATTCCGGCGGCCCGGGTCGGCTGTGTCGAGGTGCGACCGGTTCGTCAATTGAATCCCTGATAAGGAGGTTTGCGTGGTGATGTGGGTGATTGAAGGCCATCGGCACTGATGGCTGAAGTGTCGGTCAAGGCTCGGGTCGAGCAGGTTTACCGCGAAGACTCGCGGCGGATCCTCGCGACCCTGATCCGTTTGCTCGGTGATTTCGATCTGGCCGAGGAGGCCCTGCACGAGGCTTTTTTCATCGCGGTCGAGCGTTGGCAGCGTGACGGTGTGCCGGACAATCCGCGTGCCTGGCTGGTGTCCACCGGGCGCTTCAAGGCCATCGACGGCTTGCGTCGGCGCGCGCGGTTTGCCGCGTCCCGGCCGATGCTGATCGCGCAACTGGAAGCGCTGGAGCAGGCCGACTGGAGTGACGAAGACGTGGAAGACGATCGCCTGCGTTTGATCTTCACCTGTTGTCACCCGGCACTCGCGGCGGATGCTCAAGTGCCGCTGACGTTGCGCGAAGTCTGCGACCTGACCACCGAAGAAATCGCCCGGGCGTTTCTCTCGGCACCGGCCACCATCGCCCAGCGCATCGTGCGTGCCAAGGCGAAAATCCGCGACGCGAAAATCCCTTATCAGGTGCCGACCCTGGCGGAATTGCCCGAGCGTCTCGACAGCGTGCTGCGGGTGATTTACCTGGTGTTCAACGAAGGTTACTCGGCGTCTGTCGGTGCTGAACTGACTCGCGAGGATCTGACCCGCGAGGCCATCCGGCTCGGCCGATTGGTCATGGAATTGCTGCCCGAACCCGAAGTCATGGGCCTGCTGGCGCTGATGCTGTTGCATGAGTCACGACGCCCGGCACGAACGTCGGCGAGTGGCGAGTTGATTGTGCTGGATGAGCAGGACCGTTCGCTGTGGGATGCCGGGTTGATTGCCGAAGGGTGCGCGCTGATTGCGCGGGCGTTGACTACGCGGCGATTCGGACCTTACTGCCTGCAAGCGGCGATTGCGGCGGTGCATGCCGAAGCGCCGACGGCGGGGGAGACGGACTGGGTGCAGATTGCGGGTTTGTATGATGTGCTGTTGGCGGCGGTGCCTTCGCCGGTGATTGAGCTGAATCGCGCGGCGGTGATTTCCAAGCGCGATGGACCGTTGGCGGGGTTGACGTTGGTTGAAGGGATTCTGAATCGCGGCGAATTGCTGGATTACCACCTGGCGCATTCGGCGCGGGCGGAGTTTTGTCGGCAGTTGGGCAGGGTAGAAGAGGCTCGGGCGGCGTATGGGCGGGCGTTGGAACTGACGCAGCAGGTGCCGGAGCGGCGGTTTATCGAGGCCCGGATCAAGGCGTTGGAATGAGGTGATTTGGCGGGCCCCTTCGCGGGCAAGCCTCGCTCCTACAGGTTCATCACACCTTTCGTAGGAGCGAGGCTTGCCCGCGAATGGCCGCACCGCTATTCCAACATTTTGCCCAACAACCAGCTCCCCGCCGGCCCCGGCGGATGCAGCCGCGACCACAACGCATCGACGAACAGCGGCTTCGGCCACCCTCGCACGTTCAACTCCTGCAACGTCCCGGCATCAAACCGCCCCACCAGCCATCGCGGCAACGGCGCCCAGCCGAATCCACCCTGAGCCATTTCCAGCAGCATCAAGTAACTCGGTGCCGACCACACGCGCCCCTTCGCCCGGCTTTCATACGGATTGACGATGGTCGCCAGACGCAGCTCCCGGTGCTGCTGCAACAGCTCCTGATCGATTCCGGTCAGGGTCGCCAGCGGATGCTCACGGGACACGAACAAGGCGATTTCCGTGCGTTCCTGCACCGTCGAACTAACCAGGTCCGGCGGGTAACTGTCCTGTTGCTCGGCGAACGCCACATGCGCCCGACCGCTTTGCACCAGCGCCACCAGGTCATCGCATTCGGCGATCAGGCATTCGAGTTCCAGGTCCGGGTAACGCTGCTCGAATGCACTGAGCGCCGCTTCGAAACGGTCGGACTGATAGGTGTCGGAAATCGCCACGGTCAGCTTCGGTTCGACACCCTGAGAGAGTTGACTGGCGGTCATTTCCAGGCGGCTGGTGGCCGCGAGGATTTCCTCGGCCCGTTGCAACATCACGTGCCCGGCCGGCGTCAGCGTGGGCTTGCGGCTGCTGCGGTCGAACAACACCAGATTCAGATCGATCTCCAGGCTCGCCACCGCAGCACTGATGGTTGACTGGCTGCGCCCCAATTTGCGTGCCGCCGCGGAAAACGAGCCTTGGGTCGCCGCTTGCACAAACGCCTGCAACACTTCTTGAGAAGCCATGAACTATCGCTCTGGTCGATGGTTATTGGTTATGAAGTATCGGTGTGAGGATGGATCATGGCAACCACAGTCACTCAGGGAGTTCTGCTCATGAACGCCAACAAATCCATCACTGAACGTATTTTCCAGGCCATCGGCTTTGAACTGCTGGCCATCGTGATCTGCACCCCGTTGCTGGCGTGGATCATGGACAAGCCGATGCTCGACATGGGCGTCGTCACCGTTGTCATTGCGGCGCTGGCCCTGGCCTGGAACGTGATCTTCAACGGGATTTTTGACCGCGTGCTGACGCGATTCGAGATTGCGCACAACGCCTGGACGCGAGTCGTTCATGCGCTGCTGTTTGAAGGCGGGTTGGTGGCGGTCGGCGTGCCGCTGATTGCCTGGTGGCTCAACGTCAGCCTGTGGCAGGCGTTCTTGCTGGATATCGGGGTGTTGCTGTTTTTCCTGCCGTACACCTACGTTTACCACTGGGTGTATGACGTAGTGCGCGAACGAATGGTGATGCGTATACCTCTGTAGGAGCCGGCTTGCTGGCGATCCAGACGACTCGGTGAAACAGACACACCGCGTTGCCTGAATCGCCAGCAAGCCGGCTCCTACAGGGGGTTATGCGTTAGACGTGGAAGTAGCCTACGCAGCTGTCAAACGGCAGACGCTTGAGCTCGATCTTGTTCAGGTCCAGCACTTCACGCAGGGCCTTGGTTTCGCCCGGGAAGTTGCGGTAAGCGACTTCGTCCAGCACCACGATGGCGCCTTTTGGCATGTACGGCAGAAAGGTTTCCAGCGCGACTTTGGTCGATTCGTACAGGTCGGTGTCGAGGATCAGCATGGCCACGACCAGGTCCGGACGGGTCTTGACCCACTCCGGTACGGTCTTGACGATGTCGCCCTTGACCAGTTCGCAACGCGGGATGCGGTTGACCGGACGCAGCAAGTCGTTGGCGTCGATCATGTCCTGGATCAGCGACTGGTCGGTGTCGGAGAACATGGTCTCGTTGACGTCGGCCGGGTCTTCTTTCTTGTCGATGCTCTGGAAGCCTTCGAAGGTGTCGAAGCCAATGATCGAACGGTTGATCGCGTACGGTTCGAGAATCATCGACAAGTGCATGTAGAGCATCAGCGAGTTGCCTTTGTACACGCCGCACTCGATGATCGCGCCCGGTACTTCAGCGACCTTCTTGAACAGTTCCATACGCGACAGCGCAGCGGTCACGCCGATGCGGTTGGCGAAGACGAACGGTGCGTCGGCCACGTACTCGGCATCGACCCGTTTCAGAACGTTGGCACGGGTTTCGTTGTACTGGGCCTCGGCAGGCGTGATGCGACGCTTGGTCATGCTTCGATTCCTTGGAAATTAGAAAAGTCGTGGGCGTGGAAATAGTCTTTGAAGCCTGCACCGACATCAGGGCAGGCACTGTCGACGTTGATCGCGCCGCGCTTGTGTTTGAGATCGTCGAGGTGCATCAGGCGGAAATCCACGCTGAAGCGGGTTTGTTCGGTGTGGTTGGCGACCGTGCCGTGCAGGTGCGAGCCGGAGAAGATCAGCATCTCGCCGGTGTTGCCGGCAATGCGCACTTCGGACGCCGTGTTGATCGCCTCCAGTGGCACCGGATGCACGCGGACTTCCTCCTTGAGGTTGTCCTTGGCCTTGTGCCGCTGATTGTTGATCCAGTCGTTGAGGCTCCATTCGCTGGAGGTGTTTTTCACCGGCACGTCGAAGTAGCCGGCGTTGATCATCATGGTCTGGTCGGGGCGGATGGTGTGCACCGGCATCCAGGTGTTGATCTGGCAATCGACGCTGCCGTACCAGGTGTCGCGATGCGGTTTGTAGGCATAGCTGACACCGGCGTGCAGGTAGTCATAGTTCGGCACCACGCGAATGCGCGGCACGTCGAAAATGTACTCGCGCGGGTCGACGCCAATCTCGTCGATGAACGACAGGATCAGTTCCTTGACGCGCAGGCTATTGGTGAACTGGCCCTTGAGGCGCGTCACCAGTACCACGAATTCTTCCACCGGCATCAGCGTGTGCAGCGCCTGGTGATTGGTCTCGCCGTCGAAGGCAGCGGTGATGCTTTCCTGGGCGAACGCACATAGCTCTTTGGCAGCGCGCAGCTGAGTGTTCAGGAAGATGTCGCCGGCGTAGATAGCTTCTTTGAAGTCAGCTTTCTGTTGAAGCTGATTGATGTACAGATTCACGATTCCACTCCTGAATGCATCGAGTCTCTTAAGAGTCGGCCACACGTTAGCAAACTGAAGTGCAATCCGGCGGGTGGTGGATCAATAAAAGCGCAATCCCCTGAATTTGCGACGAAAAGCATGCTCCAGACAAAAAAATCCCCCTGTAGGAGCGAGGCTTGCCCGCGAAGAACGATAACGCGGTCATTCAATTGGACCGCAGTGCATTCTTCGCGGGCAAGCCTCGCTCCTACAGGGGAGCAGGCTGTTGGGGCTAGAAAATTTGGGTAAACAACCAATACAAACTGCCTGACAGCACAATCGCCGCCGGCAAGGTCAACACCCACGCCATCAGCAGATTGCGGATGGTCTTCATCTGCAAGCCGCCGCCGTTGGCGACCATGGTCCCGGCCACCCCTGAAGACAACACGTGGGTGGTCGACACCGGCAATCCGAACATGTCCGCCGCGCCGATGGTCAGCATGGCCACGGTTTCCGCCGAGGCGCCTTGCGCGTAGGTCAGGTGGGACTTGCCGATCTTTTCGCCGACCGTCACCACAATGCGTTTCCAGCCGACCATGGTGCCCAGCCCCAGTGCAATCGCCACCGCGATCTTCACCCACAGCGGAATAAACCGCGTCGAATTGTCGATCTGCTGCTTGAACAGTTGCAGCTTGCCGCTGGTGTCGGCGTCGAAGTTGCCGACCTTGTTCTTGTCCATCAGGCGAATGGTTTCGCTGGCCAGGTACATGTCGTTACGCACGTTACCCACGGCTTCGGCGGGCACTTTGGACAACGAGCCGTAACCCTTGACCTCGGCACCGATACGGCCGGTGAGCGCGGCGAGGGCCGGGATCAGTTGCGGCGCGGCCTCCTTGCTGCGCACGTAGTCGGACAACACAGCACGCGGGTCGGCCGGTGCCGGCAGCGGCGAATTTTTCACCAGCGCTTGCTGGGTGACTTCGGCGACGGCGGCGAACTGCAAAGCCTGATCGGCCGGCATGGTGCGGTTCAGCGCATAGGCCATGGGTAGCGTGCCGACCAGAATCAGCATGATCAGGCCCATGCCTTTCTGGCCATCGTTGGAACCGTGGGCAAACGACACGCCGGTGCAGGTCACGATCAGCATGCCGCGAATCCACCACGGTGGCGGCGTGTTGCCTTTTGGCGCCTTGTACAACGCACGATTCTTGACGAAGGCGCGCAAGGCCAGCAGCAACAGCGCGGCAAAACCAAAGCCGACCAGCGGCGAGAGCAGCAGCGCGTAACCGATTTTTGTGGCCTGCGCCCAGTCCACGCCGCTGGTGCCGTCGCGGCCATGCATCAGGGCATTGGCCACGCCGACACCAATGATCGAGCCGATCAGCGTGTGCGACGACGACGCCGGCAAGCCCAGCCACCAAGTGCCGAGGTTCCATAGAATCGCGGCGATCAGCAGGGCGAAAATCATCGCGAACCCGGCGGACGAACCGACCTGCAGAATCAGCTCTACCGGCAGCAGGGCGATGATGCCGAACGCCACCGCGCCGCTGGACAGCAACACCCCCAGGAAGTTGAAGAACCCGGACCAGGCCACCGCGAAATTCGGCGGCATCGAGTTGGTGTAAATCACCGTGGCCACCGCGTTGGCGGTGTCGTGGAAACCGTTGACGAACTCAAAGCCCAGCGCGATCAGCAGCGCCACGCCCAGCAACAGAAACGGCGTCCAAGTGGTGACCACCGTGCCGAGTTCGCTCATGTCGTGCATCAGGCTGTACGCGGTGAACAACAGTCCACTGGCCAGCACACCGAAGAAAATCACCAGAGTGAACAGGTTGGGTTTCTTGTCGAGCTGGGGTCTGGCGCTGCTGGCGGGCGCCTGGGCGGCGGTGTAGGAAGGAGTAGCCATGACGGACAATCCTGAGGAGGGAAGTGTGTCGGTCATGATCGTTGCTAAATATTACAGGGAGGCTGCGTTGGGTCAGTGTTTGGGTTTTTTACCGTTCCGTTGATCCGAACCCAACACCGCTCACTGTAGGAGCGAGCTTGCTCGCGAAGGTCGTGAACGATAACGCGTAAAGCCTGAGAACCCGCGTCGCTCTCAGGTTTTTCGCGAGCAGGCTCGCTCCTACAGGGGCGGAGGGGGAATTAATAATCCTGGCGCTTACGAAACGCCCAACGCCCCGCAATCACCGTAAACGTCGCAACCAAGGCCACCAGGATCCAGAACCCCTCCGGGTCCTGCGATAGCGGCACGCCCCCCACGTTCATGCCAAAAAAACCGGCAATGATGTTGATCGGCAACGCCAGCACGGTGACCACGGTCAAGGTGAACAGCGTGCGGTTGCTTTGCTCGTTGAGGTTGGCGGCAATCTCTTCCTGCAACAGCTTGATCCGCTCACCCAGCGCCGTGAGGTCGTTGATGATCAGCGCAAACTCCTCGGTGGATTTGCGCAGCTCCTTCACGTCTTCCTTCTGCAACCATTGCGGCGGGCGATTGAGCAGGCGCAGCAACGAGCCCGGCTCCAGCGCCAGCAGTCGTTGCAAGCGCACCAGCACCCTGCGATTGGCGCCCAGCTCTGCGCGGTTGGTCGACAGCCGCGAGGACAGCAATTCATCTTCGATCTGATCGACACTGAGGCTGGTCTTGCGCACGATCTGCGTCAGCACTTCGCCCTGGTCGCGCAGCAAATGCACGAGCAATTCCAGCGGCGAGCGAAAGCGCTCACCGGCCTTCACCGAGGAACGCAACTTGTCCACCGAGTGCAGCGGTTGCAGGCGCGCGCTGATGATCAGCCGACTGCGCGCACACACCCACAGCGTCGACACGTCCGAGGAGACCATGCTGCTGAGGTTGAACACCACGTCGTTGACCACCGCCAGCAACGCCGAATCGACATGCTCGATGCGCGTCGAACGCGAGCCTTCATGCAAGGCTTCGAAAAACTCGTCGGGCAATTCCAGATGACTTTTCATCCAGCGCTCGCACGCGGCGTGAGCGAGGTTCAGGTGCAGCCAGAGAAATTCGTCGCTGTCGTCCGGTTGTTGCAGGGACCGCAACGCCATGGCCGAATCGATTTCCCGACCGCGTTCACCGGGACGAAAACTGAAACCGTACAGCAGACCGAACAGGTCCGGGTCGCGATGGCTTTGGTCGATGCTGTGGTTCATGAGGTCTCGCTGTGAGGAGGCGGCCTGTCGCGGGTTTCACAGGTTCACTTGAGCCGCATCATCGCAAGGCGTCTTGACAGTTTTGTGACAGCTTCGTGTGGCTGGCCAAGTGCCTTCTACCGGCTGTCGGAACCGCTCAAGAACGGCCCTGACACGCCGATCTCGTAGGAGCCAGCTTGCTGGCGATAGCGTGCTGCCAGTCAATAGATTTCCCGACTGACCGGACGCTATCGCCAGCAAGCCGGCTCCTACAAAAGCATGCGTTCGACGTTGTAGACAGGGAATGTCCGGATTATTTTCACGCCTCCCAAGGGCGTGCCTCATTCCTGTCACGAGTACCTTCCGATGTCTTTGCAAAAGTCCTTGAGAGCGCAAATTCTCGCCCTGTTGAGCGGCAGCCTGTTTGCGATGCTGTTGATCGCTCTGGCCTGTTTTCACTTTCTGTCGAATGGCGTTCAAAGCTACGCGAATCTCATTGACGGCCCGCTGCACACTTCGCAATTGATCGATGAAGCCAATCTGCAATTCAAGGTGCAGGTGCAGGAATGGAAAAACGTTCTGCTGCGTGGCAAGCAACCGGCAGACCTGGACAAATACTGGAAGCAATTCGAAGACCGTCAGCGCGAGGTGCAGGGCATCCTCGGCGAACTGGCCGGGCAGAAGGGCATCGAGCCGCAACTCAAGACCCGCATCGAACGCCTGCGTGACGAGCATCGTCAGTTGGGTGCGGCATACCAGAAGGGCCGTGATGCCTACGTGGCAGCCGGTGCCGACCCAACGGCGGGCGACACGGCGGTCAAGGGCGTGGACCGGGCAGCCAGCGATCAGATGAGCGAACTGGTCAGCGAATTGCGCAAACAGGGCGTCGAGCAGTCGAAGCTGATCAGCGCCAGCGCCGATCGCACCGTGTTGCTGGGCATCATTGTGATGCTCGCTTCGGGCCTGTTGATCGGGCTGTTGAGCCTGTGGCTGGTCAATCGCAATCTGGTTGAACCGATCCGCAAATTGATCGACTACGTGGCGCAACTTGCCCAGGGCAAGTTTGCCGAACGCGTGGCCAGCACCCGTCAGGACGAGCTGGGCAAGTTAGCGGTGGCGGCCAACACCTTGCGTGATTTTCTTGCTGAAACCTTTAGCCGTTTGCAGCGCAGCGCCAAGGATCTGGACAGCGCGAGCGGTGAGCTGAATTCAATCGCCGGCCTCATGGCCAGTGGCACCAACGAACAGTTCAGCCGCACTGATCAGGTGGCCACGGCGATGAACGAAATGTCTGCCACCGCGCAAGAAGTCGCGCGCCACGCTGCCGACGCCGCACGTGCCGCCGACGATGCCGACCAGTCCGCCCAACAAGGCGAAAAAGTCATGCAGGGCACCATCCACACCATCACTCGCATGCGCGGCGAAATCGCCAACACCGCCACGGTCATCCGCCAACTGGAAACCGACAGCGGCCGCATCGGCAAGGTGCTGGAAGTGATTCGCGGCATTGCCGAGCAAACCAACCTGCTGGCACTCAACGCGGCGATCGAGGCGGCGCGTGCCGGTGAAGCCGGACGCGGTTTTGCCGTGGTGGCCGATGAAGTCCGTAGCCTGGCCCAGCGCACGGCGGCGTCGATTATCGAGATCAACCAGATCATCCAGACCGTGCAAACCGGTGCGGTGGACGCGGCTCAGGCGATAGAAAGCGGCCAGTCGCGCAGCGAGGAAAGCGTTCAGCAAGTGACCGAGGCCGGCGCCATGCTGGAGCGCATCACGCATGCCGTGGAAGCGATTCGCGACATGAACCGCCAGATCGCCACCGCCGCCGAAGAGCAGACTTCGGTTGCCGAAGACATTTCGCGTAACCTCACCGAGATCACCAGCATCGCCAGTACCAACCTCGACAATGTGCAACGCACCGAAGCCGCCAGCCACAACCTGCACGGGTTGTCGGGGCAGTTGAACGAGGTGACGGCGCGCTTGAGCGCCTAAGGGAAATGGCTGTGTACCGGCTTGCTTACCGAGTGGGTACACAGTCGATCTCAAGTCTGCTGACCCGATGTCGATGATGAGCGTATTCCCATCACCTCAATGGAAAACGCCATGGTTAGCATCTCGTCTGTTTCGATCATCCAGCCCGTCGCCACTGCTTCGGCCAACGCCACAGCAAGCACTGACGACACGTCTGTCACCGCCAGCGCCGAGGCGTCCAGCGACACCACCAAGGTGTCCGCCGACGGCACACCGGCGGCGAGTGGCGGCAGCTCCAGCAGCAGCGAAGAATCGGATTCGGTGAAAGCACTGCGCAAGCAGATCGCCGAGCTGCAAAAGCAATTGCAGGAACAACAGCAACAACTGCAAGCGGCCCAGGCTAAACAGGAAAGTGCAGACGCCAAGGCCGCCGATGTGGCGGCGGCTCAGTCGCAGATTGCGACGACCTCAGGTTCGTTGCAGACCGCAACGGCGGCGTTGTTGGCGGCGTTGCAGGAAGAAGGCAGCAGCACTGCGGGATCGATGGTCAGTACGTCGGCCTGATTCGAAAACACAAAAAAGCCGCACGATCCGAAAATCGTGCGGCTTTTTTTATGCGCGTATCAGGTGTCTTGTTTGTTGCTCAGGACTTTGCCAGTGGTGGCATCGAAATCCACGTCAAATTCTTTGCCGTCAGCGGTTTTCAGTTCCACTTCGTACTCGAAGCCATTGAAGTGGTTGTCCAGGTCGGTGTCGGTGATGGTCGCACCCGGGTGCAGTTTCAGGGCAGCCTGGTTCATTTCTTCCAGTGGCTTGATCTTGCCGCTCTTGACCAGCTCAGGGATCTGGTCGACGCGAACATCAGCTTGCGCCAGGCCAGCGGTGAGGGTCAGGGCGGCAGCGGTGAACAGGGCAGTCAAAGTCTTCATGAGGTTCTTTCCTTGGTGAGCTGTTTAAGTGGGGCCAGATTAACTGGGGCAACTTAATTCACCCTTAATTCCAGGAGCATCGCCGGCAAGCCGGCTCCTACAGGTTCGTGTCGTTCACAAATTTCGCGAATGACGCGGACTTGTAGGAGCCGGCTTGCCGGCGATGGCGTCACCTCGGTTCTGGATCAATACCCGTTGTTCTGCAACAACTGCGCAACCGTACCCGCCGCCGGGCGTTTGTAGAACTTCAACAACTCGCTGGCACGGTTGGTGAAGATGCCATCAACCCCGGCGTCCATGACTTTCTGGTAATCCACCGCATCATCGATGGTGTAGACGTGCACCAGCAAACCCTGATCGTGGGTGTACTGGTTCATCCATGGTTTGACCAGGTCCGAGTAGCTCTGATCGCCCCCCTTGGTCAGCGCGGCAGAAGGGCCGGTGCCGATCGCGCCTTGAGCCTTGGCGTACTCGACCCATTGCTGGAATTCGGCTTTGTCCTTCGGTTCCTGTTTGGCGTAGTACGTGGCTTTGTCCTTGTCGCCGGACTCGGCGAACGTCACCTTGGACTTGGGTTCGATGCTGCCTTCGCCGACCCACAACAGCAGGATCTTCGGCACTTGCGGCATTTCCTTTTCCAGCAGCTCGAGGCTGCTCTTCTCGAAGGTTTGCAGCACCACCTTACCTTTGCCCTGGCCGACGGCGAGTTCGCTCTTCGCCAGTTTCGAACCCGCCGGACTCAGCCATCCGCGATCCTGCAATTTATCCTTGAGGTCACGCTCGAGGCCGGGGAATTGCTTCGGCTCCTTGGTTTCGATGTACAGGCCGGGCTTGTGCAGCGGGTTGCCCTGGGCGATGTCGATGATTTCATCGAGGGTCAGGATTTTCAGACCGGCAAAGGAAGGACGTGCACGGTCCGGGTAAGCCGTGTTGAACCAGCTGCCGGCGTCGAGGGTTTTCAGTTCGGCGATGGTGAACGCGTTGGCCGGGCTGTCCTTGCGCTCAGGGAATTTGCTGGCGACGTCGGTGGTGCGTTGCAGGTTGTTGTCGTGCAGGGCAAACAGCACGCCGTCCTTGCTGCGTTGCAGGTCGAGTTCCAGGTAATCGGCACCCAGGTCGCGCGCCAGTTTGTAGGCGGCGGCGGTGGATTCCGGTGCATCGAAGGACGCGCCACGGTGGGCAATCACCGCCGGGTGCGGAATGCCTGCATGGGTAGCCAGTGAAGTAGGGCTTGGCTCGCTGGCGGCCTGCGCCTGGCCGAGGCCGAGCAGCACGCTCAGCAGCAGGGCGCTCTTGGTGAAAGTTACAGGCATGGTCGAGATCCTTTCGCAGAGTGTTTTCAAAGAAGTCCCTTTTAACAACTGAACGCTGCTTGCGCTATCGCGAGACCGACATAAACGTGTTTAAAGCGGATTTTTTCAGCGCATTTGTGCGGTTCTTTGCAGTACTCTTGGCCCCGGCAGCTTCCCCGGCAGAGGGAACGCCCTTCATCTTGCCCTGCGTGTAAACCATCGATCACTTGTGTGAGGTTTATATGCGCATCACTTCCGAACTCATCTGCCAGGCCGCCGACCAACTCAAAGGCTTCGTCGGTCTCAATCGCAAAACCGGCCAATACATCGTGCGTTTCAGCGAAGATTCCTTCGGCATGGACGTGGCGGATGACGGCATCATTCCTGTGAGTGAATTCGTCTGGGCGTCGGGGCCGGAGCAGGTCATGACGCTTAAGCGCGAGTTGATTCAGTTGTTGCTGGACCAGAACATCGATGACCGGATCAACATTACCGAGCCGTTGCGGGTGTACATGAATCGGCGGGAAGTACCGGAGATTTCGGCGGTGCGGAGTTTGGTGCGGGGCTGAATTTTTGTGGTGTTTTTGATGGCCCCATCGCCGGCAAGCCAGCTCCTACAGGGTTTTGCGTACGACACCTATCCCCTGTGGGAGCGAGCCTGCTCGCGATGGCGGCCTCAAAAACACCACATCAATTACTGCTTAAACCCATAGGCCCGCTCAACCCTGCACACCCGCGTACTGCACGCCGCATACCAGGTCGAGCGCCCACGCTCACGAATCGCGCTGTGCTCGGGATGATGTTTCCACGCCACAATCGCCGCCTCACTGGCCCAATAGGAAACCGTAATCCCGAGCCCGTCCTCACCCCGCGCCGACTCCACACCGAGAAACCCCGGCTGCTCACGCGCCAGTTCAACCATGCGCTCGGCAGCCTCGGCGTAACCCTGATCGCCGTCGGTGCGCAGCGAAGTAAAAATCACCGCGTAGTAGGGCGGTTCCGGTGTCTGGGCAATCATGATTTCTGCCTCACACACGCTTCGATCAATGCACTCACCAGCGGCGGCACAATTCCTTTGAGCGCGGCACGTTCAGGTTGAAACAGCGTGGCGACAAAAAACGGATGCCCGCGCAATTCCACCGCTCGCAAATCCCCCGTCGAATCGTGTCCCACCGCGGATAATTCCTGGCTTAGCAGATCCCGTTCAAACTGCGGATTCACACCATAACGGCAGCGATAGCCTTCACGAATCTCCGGGTTTTCGTACGCCTTGGCGATCAACGAACCTTCAACCAGATGAATGCTGTCGATGGCCTCCACTAGCGAGCAAGTCAGCGGTGTGAGCAACGCTCGCGTGGCATCGGGTGATGTCTCGCCGTGCTCGGCATCTCCCCATCCCAGAACGTTGCGGGCGTATTCGAGTACCGCGTGCTGAAAACCGCCACACGTCCCGAGGAAAGGTCGCTGTTGTTCGCGGGCAAAGCGAATCGCTCGCAGCGCACCGTCTTCATCGCGGTAAGGGCTGGCGGGCACGCACCAAAAACCGTCGAAGTCTTGCAGCGACGTTTCGTCGTTGATGCCGTCGGTGGCCAGCCACTGGAACTGCACGTCCAGTCCGGCGTGTTCGGCAGCCATGCCGAGGGCGACGGGAATCGCCTGGTGGGCGGTGACTTGCGGGTCGTAATCGCCGATCAGGGCGATGCGGATGGCGCTGTTTTCCATGAGGGCTCTCGACGCTTGTTGATTCCTGGAGCCCACTATAGATTGGCGTTCACGCACTCAACATTGGCGTTATCCCAAGTGATCAATGCAGCAACGCACTATCGACTGGACTACCCCGACCTGTCCCTGATTCTCGCCCTCGTGCGCGGCGGCTCGCTGGCCCGGGCTTCGGCACTGTTGAAGGTCGACGTTTCGACCGTGTTCCGCGCCGTGCGCCGACTGGAAGCCGCGCTGGGCCAGCAACTGTTCGAAAAAAGCCGCGCCGGCTACTTGCCCACCAGTCTTGCGCAGACCTTGGCCGAACAGGCCGAGCGCGCCGAGCAAGCGCTGGAGGCTGCGCGCATCGGCGTGGAGCAGGGCGGTGAAGTCATCAGCGGCACCGTGCGCCTGACCTGCACCGATTCGGTTTTACAAGGTTTGTTGCTGCCGGCGCTGGCGCAGTTCATGCCCGGCTATCCGGCGCTGACGATCGAGCTGAGCACGTCCAACGACTTCGCCAATCTCAGCCGGCGAGATGCGGACATCGCCTTGCGCCTGACCCGGAATCCGCCGGAACACTTGGTGGGCCGATGCCTGGCGCAGGTATCGTATCGCGTCTGTGCGAGCACGGCGTATCTGAAATCGGTCGATGCCGAAGACTTGGCCGCGCTGACATGGATCGCCCCGGACGACTTCCTCCCCGATCACCCCACCGTTGCGTGGCGTCGTCAGCAATTGCCCGGCGTCACACCGGGTTATCGTTGCAACAGCATGTTGTCGGTGACTGAGCTGGTGCGAGCCGGGCTCGGTGTCGCGGCATTGCCGGACTTTCTGATCGATGACGGGCTGCAACCGTTGAGTGAGCCGTTGCACGGTTACGACACCGCGCTGTGGTTGCTGACCCGCCCGGACTGTCGCGCCTTGCGTTCGGTGGTGACGTTGTTCGATGAGTTGGGGCGGGCGTTGAAATTGCTGTAATGCTTGTAGGCGCTTGATTCAGAGCTGGTAGCAGGCGAGGAACATGTCCAGCGCAGAGTCCACGACGGTGGCCTGCATTTCAGACGACAGGCCCGGTAGCCCCATGGAAATCTGCGGCCAGAATGCAAAGGATTTGAGCATCCCCTGAATCTGTTGAGCGGCAAACTCCGGGTCGACTGGCTTCAATCGCCCATCGGCCTGAGCGGCGCGAATCCACACGGTCAGGCCTTCTTCGCGCTTGCCCATTCTCTCGACCATGTTCTGCGCGCGCTCGGGGGAGTGGATGGTGGCCGCGATGGCGACCCGCGCCAGGTCGAGAAAATTGTCATCGCCCAGCATCTGCAATTTTGCCATCAGCATGCGGCGCATCTGCTCGCGCAGCGGCAAGTCAGGGCGGTAGGCTGTTTCCTGTTCGGCCGTCACCCTGGCCCATAATTGATTGAGGATTTCGGCGAACAACTCTTCCTTGCTTGGGAAGTGGTTGTACACCGTGCGCTTCGACACGCCAGCGGTGGCGGCGATCTTGTCCATGCTGGTGATGTCGAAACCGTTGGCCCGGAATTCGGCAATCGCCGCTTGAATGATCGCTTCGCGTTTTCGGTCGGTCAGGCGCTGTGGAGCTGTCATAAGTACGCTTCGGCAGAAGAAATTAAGAATTACACTTGGCAGTTTACTTGTGATCAGCTTTGATGCAACCTAGAAACTACACTGTGCAGTGTAATGTTTCGTTAATCCTGCGCAGCCAAAAATAGAGTGCTCGGCTGATGCGTGCGTGCCTTGGCCATTTATCGTCCCACCGTAGAAACTGCACCTCGTGCGGTTTCCTGGAGTCATTCAGTCATGGCCAATTCCACTAACGTTTCTGCACCTGAAGCGTCCCGTCAGGCCCAAGGGAACTTCCGCAACCATGCCCCTGTGCAACGAGAAGGCTTGCACAAAATGGTGCGCATCATGTGGAACATGATCTTCCACAAACCGCGCAACACCCGCCCGACGGCGGCCGTTCCGGTGCAACGCCTGACCCACGACGCGTTGATCGCCGCGCCCAACCACAGCGTCTATCGCCTTGGTCATTCCACGGTACTGCTGAAACTGCGGGACAAATTCTGGATCACCGACCCGGTCTTCGCCGAACGCGCTTCGCCGGTGCAATGGGCCGGCCCGAAACGCTTCCACCAACCACCGATCAGCCTCGAAGAACTACCGCCGATTGAAGCGGTAATCCTGTCCCACGATCACTACGATCACCTCGATTATCAGGCCGTGCTCAAACTGGCGGACAAAACCAAATACTTCCTCACGCCGCTGGGCGTCGGCGACACCCTGATCAAGTGGGGCATCGACGCCAGCAAAGTGCGCCAACTCGACTGGTGGCAAGGCACCGAGGTCGACGGCATCCAATTCGTCGCCACCCCGTCGCAACACTTTTCCGGCCGTGGGCTGTTCGATGGAAACAGCACGCTGTGGGCCTCGTGGGTGATGATCGACGCCGACACACGAATCTTCTTCAGCGGCGACAGCGGCTACTTCGACGGCTTCAAACGCATCGGCGAACAGTTCGGCCCGTTCGACCTGACACTGATGGAAACCGGCGCCTACAACGTCGAGTGGCCGTATGTGCACATGCAACCCGAAGAAACCCTGCAAGCGCACATCGACCTGAAAGGCCGCTGGTTACTGCCGATTCACAACGGCACCTTCGATCTGTCGATGCACGCCTGGTTCGAACCGTTTGACCGGATACTGGCATTGGCTTGGGAACGCAGTGTTTCGATTACGACGCCGCAGATGGGTGAGGCGTTTAATGTGATGTACCCGCAGCGGGGGAGTGCTTGGTGGTTGGGGATGGAAAACGTCAGCGATCAGGTGGAAGTCCAGAACGCATGACGTATTGAAGCCCGGCCGCTTGTGATGCAAGCGGCTCGTGCCGACACCTCATTCAACCATCGCAAAATCCGCCCGCCCCACCGAATTCGACTCAGTCCCTCTAGCACTCATCCCCCGCCCCGGCGCAAACCCCGGGAAGAACACCAACCCCTGCGACTCAAACCGATACGCCAACGCCAGTCGATCAGCATCCGGCACCTCACGCCTGGCCTCAAATCGCTCAATCACATCAACCAAAACGCCAGACTCCCGAGACAGCCCATCAACGCTCCAACCCAACATCGCCCGGGCCTGGGCGCAATGGGTGGGGGTGAATTGGAAGAGGGCGATACGTTCCAGGGTGATTTTCATCGCATAAGAGGCCATGGTGTTCTCCGGGCTCGAGAGTGCTGATTCAAAATGTACTGTGTTTTTGTACAGTTGTTTTGCGCCCGGATCAAACTCATTTTTTGAATTCTGCTATTTCGCCCCTGCCAACCAGACGGACGGCGCCTGACCTAACACACGACGAAACATCGTCGAAAACGCCGCCGGGCTGTCATAACCGAAATCCAGCGCAATCCGCGTCACCGGCTCACCCACCGCCAATCGCGCCAGGGCCAGCACCACGCATGCGCGCTGGCGCCACTGGCTGAAACTCAGGCCGGTCTGCTGGCGGAACAGCCGATTGAACGTGCGCAGACTGACGTGCATCTGATCCGCCCATTGCTGCGGCGATTGATGAACATCAGGCCGCTGCAAAAAGCCTTGGCACAACCCAAGCAGCCGCGCATCGACCGGCAGCGGAATGTGTAACGGCAGGTGAGCACTGCGAGCCAGCTCATGCAGCAGCAACTCGATCAACGCGCCATCGCGCCCGGTCTCGTCGTACGCCAGCGGAACCTCCACCGCCTCCATCAGCAAATGCCGCATCAACGGCGAAACACTGATCACCTGACAACGCTCGCCCAAGTCCACAGCACCCGGCTCGATGTACAAGCTGCGAGTGCTCACCCCCAGCATCAACACCTCATGCGCCACCCCCGCCGGAATCCACACCGCCCGCTGCGGCGGCACCACCCAGTTGCCGTCATGCGTACCGACCTGCATCACCCCGGTGGCGCCGTACAACAACTGCGCCCGTCGGTGTGTATGACTAGGCAGCACATGACCGTAGGAATAATCCGTACCGATCGCCACCACCGACCGTGGCGTGTCATCCAGCAAATTAATCGAAACATTGCGCATCAAGCGGCTTCCAGCAGTTGGCGTAAACACAAACATTATTGGCTGACTTGCTGAAGCAGGCCAAGCCACATCGCTCTATCGTCGACCACTCCCAACCAACGGACGACGCGCAATGTTCTACCTCCTGCTGACACTCTTCGGCTGCATGACCGGCATCACCGCCGTGCTGTTCGGCTTCGGCGGCGGCTTCGTCGTCGTGCCATTGCTGTACCGCATGCTCATGGCCAGCCACGGTGCAGACGACCCCATCGGCCAATCGGCGATGCACATCGCCGTCGCCACCTCGACCTGCGTGATGATCGTCAACGCCCTGGTCGCCACCGGAAAACATCACCGCGCCGGTAATCTGATTCGCCATTACCTGTGGCCGTTGGGCGGGTTCATCGGGTTGGGTGCGGTGGGCGGAGCGGTGGCGGCGATGTGGGTGAGTGGCGAGGTAATTCGGTATGCGTTCATTGCCTACCTGGGCGTGACCATTGTGGATTGCCTGTTCAGACGCGGTTTTCTTACACACGCAGATAACGGAATCCCACGGCGATTGGGGAGGGCAGAAGTGTCCGGAGGCGGTGTAGGAATCGGCGCCATCGCCACGTTTCTCGGCGTAGGCGGCAGTGTCATGACCGTGCCACTGTTGCGGCGATGCGGGTTGAGCATGAGTCAGGCAACGTCGATGGCCAATCCGCTAAGCCTGCCCGTGGCGTTGGCCGGGACGGTGACTTACATGGCGATGGCGGGGTTTAGCGATTTTGATTTGGGAGCGTGGTTTGTCGGTTATGTAGATCTGCTGGCGTTTGCGGTTTTGACGATGGGGTCGTTGGTGGGGATTCGATTGGCTACGCCGTGGATTGGGCGGATTCCGGATCGGATACATGCGCGGGTGTACATCGGTTTGCTGGTCGTGGTGATGCTCAGCATGTGCCTGAATTGAACTCCGTCACTTCGCCTCCAACCCCGGCGCCTCACGAATAATGAAGTGATCCAGGTTCTCGATATTCGCACTGAACACCCCGAACGTCTGCTCGGGGTTTTTCTTGCTCGGCACCTGCTTCAACTCCGGCGTCACGCCATAAAAGAAGCAATACAACTGCGCTTCACTGTCGATGGCGTGCTTGATCTCTTCCAGAAACGCTTTGCGCTTGCGGTAGTTCTCGATCAACTTCTTGCTCAGGTAAACGTTGACCGAATAAGGCTTCTTCTTCGCCTCATCCGCTTGCTTGAACCAGACCTTCTGCTCGAAATCGATGCGAAAGCTCTGCGTGTAATCCTTGATCTCCTTGATCTTGCCCCAGTAAATCAGCCCCTTGTTGTCCGTCAGGTATTCGATCTTCTTGAAGAACGACCCATAAGGCGCCGTGTGCTCGCCAATCTTCAGCGGCACGCGCTTGAGCAGCTCCTTGTCCTCGAAGTTCGACACAAAACACTCCACCGGGTGAGCGAAGACGCTGGTCTTGTCCGGCGCTGATTCGTGGCTCGGGTGCTCGGTATCGCTGGGCGGTGTAAGAGGTTTCGGATCGTCCCGCGTTACATCCGCCGCCACCGCCGGGTTCGACGGCTTACGCACATACTGACGCCGAGTCAGCAACAACTCCGACGGGAAATGTTCCTCGCGACTGTCATCCGTTTCCGCACCGTCCGCGTCCACACCCGACGCCGGCGCCTTGAGACTGACATAGGGACAATCCGCCACATGCCGGGTGCTGGGCGTGTTCTTGAAGTGCGGGGTGCGAACGTAATTCACATTTTTGGCGTTGAACGTTGTCAGCACGTTTGCCGCATCGAACGCCGCCCTGCATGCATCATTGGGGCATTGGAAGTGTTCCTTCGCGGAATCGAAATCCATGGTCTCGTCGAAATTCAGATCGCGCACGTCATAGATCGACAACTTGTCGTCGAGGCTGAGGCAGTAGGCGAGATCGAATTTCATGGTGGGCTCGGGTCCTTGAGTGGGGAAGGGTATTAATAGCGGGAGGCGAGGCGGGTTGCACCCACTCTTTTAAAGCACCACAAAATCAACAGCAACACACCGTCCCTGTAGGAGCGAAGCTTGCTCGCGAAAATCCCAAGAACACCACGGGACGTCTGGTTATACGCGATACCGTTCACGACCATCGCGAGCAAGCTCGCTCCTACAATGCTTGGGCTTGATCAGTTGAATGAGCAGGTGGCTTGGATGCTAAGAGCAAGGTCGAGACAGAGAGGTTTGAGGCGTCATTTTTGACGTCGAATAACCTCGACACCTCGCCTATCGAAAATCTCCGACTTCAGCTAGCTTGGCTAACTCAGTGGAGGTGCCAAATTGGTTTCCCACTCATATATTCAAGCGTTGCAGCTAAGTTGAAATAGGTAGGCTGCGTCATACACTTTTTTTTCCAGCAAAGCCTCCAAGGCTCCAAGCTGCTCGTCCGTAAGGTCGTATCCTTCCCATCCTTGCTGCTCAGCAGTCCAACCCATAATGTCTTTAATTTCCTGATCGCACCCAGCCGGTAGCTCCACTTCGAATGCCAGCAGTTCGTTATGTTTGTGAAAGGCTTCGATTACATAAATCATGGTTCCACACTCCTGGAGCTGTCTGCAGGTTTGGTTTGCTTACCGGTAGTCGGATCATATTCTCCGAGATGGCGGCCGCGTTTGTCGTACATCTCCACAGTGCCGTGCTGCGAGTCCCATTCAAAAATTGTCCCTTTTGAAGTTTTCCATCGTTTTCGAAGGCCACCGCCGCCTTTTAGCGGGGTCTTACGTTTCGCTCTCGTTGCATCGGGAAAGGCAATTAGCCCCTTCGGTGCGGGATGGTAATTGTGGTCAGCAACACTCACCACAACATAAACCGGCCTTACCCCCGAATCCGCCGGGAACACCAGAATGAAATCCTTGTACTCTGGCGGATAAACCGGGTTCACGATGATGCTGTCAGCCGCTTTCGTTGGCGGGTAAACCCAGATATGCGGCGCTTGCGGGGCAGCCTCCAGCGCCGGAGTGCCCAGGATGTCGGAGCCATCTACGGCCGGCGTCCAGATCAGTTCAATGCCGTCACCCAGGTCAGCCACCTGCTGGCTGCCACGCAGTGTGAACTGCACGACATCAACCATTTCCCAATCGCGATTTTTGCCGGTGTAAAAACCATATCCCTTGAGGCTGCCGTCAGTCTGTTGCTCGACCCGCAGGCGAACGCGGGTACGGGCCTGTTTGAGCGCACGGAGTTGGTCGTCGGTGTAAAGCGAGCTGTCGCCCGGACTCGATGGTGTGAACAGCGCAACAAGGCCAACCAGCGTTGCTGTTACGGCGCTCGCTGCGGCCACGGGAGCAGCGGCGAATGCCGAGCCGGCCAAGGCGAGGGAGCCCAGCCCAGCGGGAATCGCAGTGCCACTGATATTCTTCAGTGGCACTGCGCCTGATTCATCCGCTTCGCGAGCACCCAGCAGAATCAGGTCACCGTAGTCTTTCAGGCTATCGGTCGGCACCATCCCTGAGGGATTTGAGTAATCGATGATGGCGTCCGGCAGCTTGCAGGACTTGGCGAAGACACATCCAGCTTGAGTGGGTCTTTGCTTTTCCGCGATGACCTGACGGCTGCGTTCGAAGGCGTCTTGCCTGGCCAGCATGGCCTCATAGGCTTTTTGTCTGGCGTCCCGCTCGGCCAACTCGGTGGCAGTCATGTAGCGGTAGGTGACGTGATGCCCATCACCGGAGGGTGGATTCTTAATCCGCGGAATGTCCTTGTTGCCAGCCACTGATCATCCTTTCGTTCATCCATCGGCAGTCCCGGAAAAGGGGCTGTGCGACGTTAACGAACGTGGCTAATCGTGGCTGTAGGACGGATCCTGAATGACTCTAAGCGTTTTCTCTTTTTATCGGGATTGCAGCGCAACCCTTAGGACTCGGGGCCTTCGTGCGCGTAGGTTTTCCAGGCCCAATCACTCAAACTTCAACCGCTTCACTTTCTGAAACAGTGAAGCAGTGAACTTATCCCGGTCACTCGAATGGTGAAAACGTCGATGACAACTCGGACACAGCGCCACCGTGCTGCTTGCACCGGGAGCAGACCCTGAAGCAAATTCCTTTGTGGGGGCGAGCTTGCTCGCGAAGGCGTCATTAAATACACCACCAAAAAAATCCGCTGCCTGAAACTCAAGCAGCGGATTTTTTACGGCAATGAACAATCAAAATCCTCGCAACACTCGTGACGCCTTACGCCACCACGAACCGCGCTGATTGAACGGATCATCCGCCAACACACAAGGCATATCCCGCAACCGAATCCACGGTTCATCCTGCCAGTGCAACATGCAGAGCGACATCTTTGGCCAGTCCAGAACACTCAACGTTGGGCGTTCAACTGAACGCGATGGACGCGCATCACGTAGCGCCGGAACAACCTGGTGAGTCAGCCATTCCCTCAGGAGTCGGTACTCCGGGCAATAGTGATAAACCAGCAACGCATATACGCCGGACTCGCTGATCATCAGTCGTTCTTCAGCAATACCTTGAGCCTCCACGAGCATCATTCGCCGCTGATCCGCATCCAGCTTGCGTGACATGCGTTCGTCGAGATGTTTGCCCATCAATCGACCCAGGTCGTGAGCACAGAACCACGCCTGGTTCTCCACGAGTAGGGCACGAAGACAGGTGCCGTGACGAAGGAAGAGGGTTGAAACGAGCGGTTCAGACATGGCGAACCTCCTGAAACGGAAGCGCGCGATTGGACACACGGATACGGTAAGTCACCTTCATCGTGAAGGTCGGAATGTCAGGCATTTCCTTTACCTCTGGCTGCTTTCTTAGGGCATTCGTTATGGGTGTCGGGAGCTAAGAAACCCACCAGAGACGGGCCGGACATATTCCCCTTTCGGGTCTTGTATTCGCCCACTCCCGACATAACGGGGATTTTCTCGCAAGCGTAGAGAAACCGCAGACGAAAAAAAGCCGCATGACTGTCGGGTGCGGAGGACCGCTCTGGTTTGTAGAGTTTCTTAGGCTCGGAGCCGAGGGTAGGAGGATCAGATGGCTCCGTCAACCCACAGTTCGTTTCATAAATTTCTGAACACAAGGATCGCTGGACAACGACGAAGAGTGAATTAGACTGGCTGTATATACAGTATTTTGCATTTGCAAATTTCTATCCCTAGCCCTGTCGTGTGTCATCAACCCAAATGTTTGGGAACCCAGGAAATTTCATTTACTTTGAAGTATCAAGGGCTAGAATGGTGACCATTCGTCACAGCTTTGACCCAGAGGATCTCGGGCTCATGAATCTTTTTGAAACACCATCTTTTGAATCCTTGAGTGAAATGAGTTCGCGCTCCCATGACGCAGACACCCATCCAGCCACTGATCTCGCACTGCTTCATCAGCTGCTGGAAATCTATGATCAAGGTCAGCTTGCTGAGATTCTCAACGATGTCAGTCCTACTCACTGGTGTCGTGAAACCATAAATCGTTGGGTCAAAGGCAAGGCTTCACCAAAGCTTTCCCATATCGAATTCACTCGCTTGGAAGCTCTTCTGCCCAAGCGTTTGAACCATAAACCTTCGTTTACCTTTATTGATCTTTTTGCCGGTATCGGGGGCATCAGAAAAGGTTTTGAAGCCATCGGTGGCGAATGCCTGTTCACGTCTGAGTGGAATAAATACGCAGTCAAAACCTACAAGGCGAACCATTTTTGCGATCCGGTCCGGCATCGCTTCAATCTGGATATTCGCTCCGTCACTCTTTCGGACAAGTCCGAGGTGAGTGACGAGGATGCGTATAAGAATATTGATCTTGAGATCCCTGATCACGATGTCCTGTTGGCAGGTTTTCCATGTCAGCCATTCTCCCTTGCTGGTGTTTCCAAGAAAAACTCCTTGGGACGCAAACACGGCTTCGAATGTGAAACCCAAGGCACTTTGTTTTTTGATGTGGCCCGGATTATCGCTGCAAAGAGGCCTGCTGCCTTCTTGCTTGAAAACGTGAAAAACCTGAAAAGTCACGATAAGGGCAATACCTTCCGGATCATTTGCGAAGCTCTCGATGAGCTGGGCTACGAGGTTGCAGACGTCAATGCGCCGAAGGGTTCAGATCCCAAGGTCATCGATGCCAAGCACTTCGTGCCCCAGCACCGTGAACGAATCGTGCTGGTAGGTTTCCGTCGTGATCTGAATGTTCACCAGGGCTTCACGCTGCGCGACATCAGCAAACTGATACCCAAGCAGCGACCTAGCTTTGGTGATTTGCTTGATAAAGAAGTTGATAGCAAGTACATCCTCACACCAAAGCTTTGGGATTATCTCTACCGTTACGCCGAGAAGCATCGCGAGAAGGGCAATGGCTTTGGTTTCGGTCTGACCCGCCCAAACGATGTCGCCCGTACGCTCTCAGCGAGATATCACAAGGATGGTTCGGAAATTCTGGTTGACCGCGGGTTTGTGGACAGCTTGGACTTCAACAGTGAGCTGAACCAGCTCAATCGTCCGCGTCGGCTTACTCCGCATGAGTGCTCGCGCTTGATGGGGTTCGACAAGCCGGGGGAAAGCAAATTTGTTATTCCCGTATCCGATACCCAAGCATACCGTCAGTTTGGTAACTCCGTTGCCGTTCCGGTTTTTGAGGCTGTGGCACGGTTGATGAAAGATCGAATTTTGGCCGCCAAAGGCAAGAGTGTTGATGTTGAACAGCCACAGCTAGAAATTGCCCTTGCCAATTAACCTTTCCCTGGTGATATTTAGCCACTACTAAGACATCGAAGCGGCAATGCTACTTCGATGTAGGCTAGATCCAGGAGGGGTTAGGTGCTAAAAAATAATGAATCACCTTTGGAGTACGTTTCCAAAGTGATGCGCCGCCATGGAGCGAAGCGTGTTGTTTTTAAGTTGTTAGCAAATAACGACAACTCTAAGCAGCAAATTTATTTTGGAAGTGACTTCGATGTTTTACGCCTTATTCCTCATGGAGATCTGGTGGGCGAGCCTACCAAAGATAAAGGTGTAATGTTTAAGGCGCAGTTAAAGCTAAGTTGGATAGATATTCACGATTGCGTTCCTCCCACTCCCGCTTTGGGGGCGCAGCTCATACTTTATCCTCGTTATCCGGAAGTTAGATTGTCCGGATTTATTCGAGGGTCATCATTGTCTCCTGCAAAATTGATGAGACCTCCTACACCAGAGGAAAGACTTGCTCGAGAGCATATGCAGCGGTGCCTAGTATTGGGTATTTGCGAGAATGATACGGTACTCGCTTATTCAGGAGAATGGGAGGGTGAATTATCAAAGGATGCTAGAGCAAGGATAAATAAAGGAAACGTATCAAACGTTGCTTCGGTATTTTATGAGTTGGAACAACCCATAGTAAATGGCCGTATTTTGCTATTGCAGCGGCTGGCTGAAATTTATCATGGTGGTCCCGTCCGCTCTAGCCGTTTAAGTGCCGAAGGGAAGCTGATGGACTACCACGCTAAAAATGGCGCGGGCTATACTTTGGAGGGATTGTTCGGGATTATCCCGAATGGCCGTTCAGAGCCTGACTTTCAAGGTTGGGAGCTAAAGTCACACAGTACTGGCGCTGTAACCTTGATGACTCCTGAACCCGACTCGGGGACGTACCTTTCTAGTTTAGGTCAGTTTCTTTCCGAGTATGGTGTTTGTGGTGAGTTTAGACGTGATTTCACCGGGAGGCATCTGATGGATACTCTCCAGGAGCGCAGTGGGCTTACTTTGCAAATGGAAGGTTACGATCCAGATGTTAACGAAGTTACCGACCCTGAAGGTGGTCTAGTCCTGAGAGATAGAGCAGGGAATAAGGCCGCGGGATGGTCTTTTAATAAAATATTAACGCACTGGTCTAGAAAACACGCACAAACAGCCTATGTTTCGTACTCCGTTGAAGAGCGGGATGTTAGGTTTTTTAGATATGGCCCGGAAGTTCATCTGTGCGAAGGCGCTGGTTTGAATTCTTTTCTTCGAGCAATGCACTCTAATGTAATCTATCACGATCCTGGAATTAATATGAAGCTTCTGGAAGGCAGGTGGGTTTCCAAGAAGCGTAATCAATTTAGAGTGGCGTGGAAAAATGTTGGGCTTTTATATGAAAAGAGTGAGCGAATTTTATTAACGGATTTCTAGCGAGGGTTCGTGAATGCCAGATGTAGTTGATCCTCCGACAAGGTCACGAATGATGTCGGGTATTCGAGGGAAAGACACAAAGCCAGAACTAATCATTCGGCGCTATCTGCATTCATGTGGCTTTCGTTTCAGGCTACATCGAAAGGATCTACCTGGGCAGCCTGATTTGATTTTGCCAAAGTATAAAACCGCTATTTTTGTTCATGGTTGTTTTTGGCATAAACATGGAGGGTGTAAATATGCAGCGTCTCCTAAAAGTCGTGCTTTGTTTTGGGAGGAGAAGTTAGGTCGTAACGTAATTAGAGATCAAGAGCATTTAAGCGCCTTGGTAGCGATGGGGTGGAGGGTTGTCGTTGTTTGGGAATGTGGTCTTAAACACTCGTTTGATAAAGTGGATGAGCTCAAAAAAATGATAGTCTCTGAGAGTCGGGTTGATCTAATTTGGCCGAGTGAACCTCCTCGGCCAAAAAAGAATTAAAGTTTGCCTGCTGCTATTGAATGCTTGTTCTCAAGTCATTGAGTAACTTGAAAGTGGCAGGTGGGAGAGCTGAAGTATCTCCTTTTTCTACAAATTCCAATAACTTCTTAATTCCAGTATTGCCTAGCCGTAACTCTTCCTGCAAAACATAAAGGCTTGGCCATTTAATGTTGTATTGAGTGCGGGGTTGGCCTGAGTGTCCGCTATTTGTGCCAAATGTTTTCATTTTAGTTTGACCTATGCTAGAAGGGTCAAGGGTTGCGGCTAGCCACCTCCAACGGCTATGATTGACTATATCCTCAAGCATGCTTAATGGAGATGTGTCTTTGTTCCAGTTAGGTGATACTAGGATCAAGTGCCGCATACTTATTGAAAGGTTGGAGAGAAAGTTGATTATTTTTATGTGAGGGTATTCATCAATTCCAAAGACTTTGATCTTTTCAGAGGGGTACTTTCTTTTAAATTCTAAGCAGCATAGGTTGTTTTCTGAAGAAAGAACGACTGCGTCGAGGTCAACAATTTGTCGCCCCAATGTAGGTACGATTACGCAGTTTATGAGTCTTCGATGAATGGAGATGTTCTTTATTTCATTTTCGAATTTTTTCTTTCTCATCCATTTTTTTGCAATTTCGTACCTGTCCTCATTGAAAAAATCCTCGCCAGTGTTTTTGATTGAGTTTTGCGGAAGCTTTAATGGAAGGCTATGTAGCATTTGTAAAACGGGAGTGGGTGCGCTCCATTGACTTTTCGTAAGGCTTTGTGAGAAATATTGATTCAAGCTGTTGTTAAATGTGATTCTGTGGATGCTCACATCGCTCGGGGAAAATGCAGAAATTTTTAGCGCCAACGCTTGATCTGCTTCGTTCCAATCGTCGTCACTTTCTTGAAAGCGAAACCAATAAGCTGGGGTTTCATCTTTATTGAAACCTACGCTCCAGCCAAACGAAAATATTGCTTTGGAAGGAGGCGCTATTTGTCGTAGGTTTTGCTTTAAGGATGCTTCAAAGATGAAGGACTCAATTCTTTTAATTCCCTCAGAGGAAAGTTGATAGTTGAGTATGTCTTCAATTGAGTCGTGCGAGATGTCTTGGTTTTTAAATTTTATACAGGTCGAGCTCATGGTTGTTTGTGATGTTTGTTTAAGGGGGGGGTTGCTAAGCATGGCTTTATCGACCTCGGCTCTAGTTGGAATGTTTATCGGCCGTTTCTTGGAGGTCTTTAATGCTTGTTCGTGAGCTATATTTTTATATGTATTTGTAGCGTAGTTCTTACTATTTTGGCGTGGCGCATTTTTATTCTGCGCAAAAAAAACTGCCTCTTGAGTAGAGGCAGTTTTTATCGGCGCGGTAGGTGTGAAATTAAATCAATCCCAGCTCAAAGCCCCACCAGTCTGATACTCAATAACCCGAGTCTCAAAGAAATTCTTCTCTTTCTTCAAGTCCATAATCTCGCTCATCCAAGGGAACGGGTTAGTCGTCCCTGGATACTCTTCCTTCAAACCAATCTGCGACAAACGACGGTTAGCGATGAACTTCAGATAGTCCTCCATCATCGCCGCATTCATGCCGAGTACGCCGCGAGGCATGGTGTCACGCGCGTATTCAATCTCCAGCTGAGTCCCCTGCAGAATCATCTGCGAAGCCTCTTCCTTCATCTCGGCATCCCACAAGTGCGGGTTTTCGATTTTGATCTGGTTGATCACGTCGATGCCGAAGTTCAGGTGCATGGATTCGTCGCGCAGGATGTATTGGAACTGCTCGGCGACGCCGGTCATTTTGTTGCGGCGGCCCATGGAGAGGATCTGGGTGAAGCCGCAGTAGAAGAAGATGCCTTCCAGGACGCAGTAGTAGGCGATCAGGTTGCGCAGCAGTTCTTTGTCGGTTTCGACGGTGCCGGTTTCGAACTTCGGATCGGAGATCGAACGGGTGTATTTCAGGCCCCAGGTGGCTTTTTTCGCGACCGATGGGATCTCGTGGTACATGTTGAAGATTTCGCCTTCATCCATGGCCAGCGATTCGATGCAGTACTGGTAGGCGTGGGTGTGGATCGCTTCTTCGAACGCCTGGCGCAGGATGTACTGGCGGCATTCCGGGTTGGTGATCAGGCGGTACACGGCCAGGACCAGGTTGTTGGCAACCAGGGAGTCGGCGGTGGAGAAGAAGCCGAGGTTGCGCATGACGATGCGGCGCTCGTCGTCGGTCAGGCCTTCCGGGTCTTTCCAGAGGGCGATGTCGGCGGTCATGTTGACTTCTTGCGGCATCCAGTGGTTTGCGCAACCGTCCAGATACTTCTGCCAGGCCCAGTCGTACTTGAACGGTACGAGTTGGTTGAGGTCGGCACGGCAGTTGATCATGCGCTTTTCGTCAACGGCGACACGGGCGGAGGCGCCTTCGAGTTCGGCGAGGCCTTCGGCGATGTCGAGGTTGTCGAGGGCAGCCTTGGCGCGAGCGATGGCGGCGGAGTCGGACGCGGTTACAGCGCGAGCTTCTTGAGCGGCAACACCACCGGCGGTGTCGAGGCGGTCCATGTTGGCTTCAGTCGCGTGGCCGGCGTTGGCGCCTTTTACCACGGTCTCGCCGCTGTCTTCTTTGTCGAATTCGTCCCAGCTCAGCATGACGTGTCGTCTCCTGCGTGAGGGCCAGATGCCCGTGTGAAAACTGATTGGTTGGTTTTTCACACGACCGGTCTGGCCGCGTTTGATAGCGTTTTTTGCAGCGGTACACGCAGGCAAATAAACATAATTTTGTACGGGGTTCCGAGAGCCGCTGATGGCGCTGCAGTCGTTGACGACGTCGGCCTGGGCTTCGGACTGGCTGTCATCCCTGTAAGGGAATATTGCAGGCCCGTTTAAGGCGGCATTATAGGGAAATTTTTGCGGCCGTGGTGGGGCGAATCCGCGCATGGAGCGGTCGAGAAGCAGGGTTTTTCGGTCGGAGCGAGGGTTTACAGGGCTTTGGCTGGAGATCGCGGGTGCAGATTTTTTTTCTTAAATTTTGACGTGCTACTTTTTTGTTCAAAAAATAGACAAAAAATCGGGTTTTTCACTACATGTTGTGTTTTGAGTCGATTTTCGCTGGCCTCAGACACAACTAAGCCCGACCGAAGTCGGGCTGTCAGTCACGCTCGATGATCAGCTCAGGCGAGCGGCACCGACGTGGTCTGCGCCATCGGCGGCGAGTTTGCCTGCACCGACATGGTCGGCACCATCGGCAGCGACTTTGGCGGCGCCGGTGTGATCGAAGCCATCGGAAGCGAGTTTGCTTGCACCGACGTGATCGGCACCGTCGGCGGCGACTTTGGCCGAGCCGGTGTGGTCGTAGCCGTCAGAAGCGACAGCGGCTTCGGTGGTGAAAGTGGCCGAGCCCGTGCGGTCGTAACCGTCGGCGGCGAAGGTGTTGGCGGCCAGTACAGACAGGGTCAGGGCGAGGATCAGTTTGGTTTTCATGGTCGTTGCTCCAGGTTCGTTGGCGTTGTGTGCCTTGGTGTGGAATTCATACTACGCCGATGGATTCGATTAAAAAGCGCAAATAAATGCTTAAAGCTATCGTATAAATCGATCTATACGGTTCGGCGCTTTGACTGCCTGGAACATTGCGTCGACTGCTTTCGCCAGCAAGCTGGCTCCTACAGGTCGGTGTGATGATCGGGCATTGGGTCGAACCGTTTTGGGGAGTGCGGGTGATCAGCCGTTGGAGCAGCCGTTACCCATGATGCTGTAGCGCAGAATGTGGCGTTGGCCTTTGGAGTCGTCGTATTCCATTTTCATGGGGACAACTTCGCACACATTGGGGATTTCACTCATGGAGACAACTTTGGCGATATCGAGGTGAGTGGAGTAAGTGTATTCCTCGATGACCGGTTGTTGCTGGGCGACATCAGTCGGGACCTCGTCTGCCATGGCGGTTGCGCACAGGCTGGAGAGGGCCAGAACTAATAAAGCTTTCATTTCGGTTTTACCTTTTAGAGGTCGAGTGGGGTCACGCAACCTTTTTGGGGTTGCGTGTGGAACTTGGTTACCGGTGTTTTGATTAACTGCCTTCGTGGGGGCTGCAACTTGGTTAATCAGGGTTTGCCTTGTTGGCGAGGTGGATTTTAGGCGTGGGGCTGGCATTCATATAGGTGGGGTTTTGATAAACACCTTTGACAGATTTCGTAACAATCGTGGAATACGGTTGTAGGAGCGAGGCTTGCCCGCGAAGAACGATAACGCGGTTTTCAGGTTGACCGCGTTATCGTTCTTCGCGGGCAAGCCTCGCTCCTACAGGGGTTGCGTACATCTGTGCGGGCTTATCACGATAATTTGTAGGGGCTTGTTACTACCATCGTCGAATGGTTCTATAGGCCCGGCCCGGGCTACAACAGGGCCATACAAAAACAACTATTCCACCGAGGTAAGAAAGATGAGTGCGGCTTCTCTGTATCCCGTTCGTCCCGAGGTAGCGGCCAACACGCTGACCGACGAGGCAACCTACAAAGCCATGTACCAGCAGTCGGTCGTCAACCCTGACGGTTTCTGGCGCGAGCAAGCCAAGCGCCTCGACTGGATCAAGCCTTTCACCACGGTGAAGCAGACGTCCTTCGACGATCACCATGTCGACATCAAATGGTTCGCCGACGGCACCCTGAACGTTTCCTACAACTGCCTCGACCGTCATCTGGCCGAGCGCGGCGATCAAGTCGCGATCATTTGGGAAGGGGATGACCCTTCCGAAAGCCGCAACATCACCTACCGCGAGCTGCACGAACAAGTCTGCAAGTTCGCCAACGCCTTGCGCGGCCAGGATGTGCACCGCGGCGACGTGGTGACTATCTATATGCCGATGATCCCCGAAGCCGTGGTCGCCATGCTGGCCTGCACCCGGATCGGCGCGATTCACTCGGTGGTGTTCGGTGGTTTCTCGCCGGAAGCCCTGGCCGGTCGCATCATCGACTGCCGCTCGAAAGTGGTTATTACCGCTGACGAAGGCATTCGTGCCGGCAAGAAAATCCCGCTCAAGTCCAACGTCGACGACGCGCTGACCAACCCGGAAACCAGCAGCATTCAGAAAGTCATCGTGTGCAAGCGCACCGGTGGCGACATCAAGTGGAACCAGCATCGCGACATCTGGTTTGAAGACCTGATGAAAGTGGCGGGCAGTGTCTGCGCGCCGAAAGAGATGGGCGCCGAAGAAGCGCTGTTCATCCTTTACACCTCCGGTTCCACCGGCAAGCCGAAGGGCGTGCAACACACCACCGGCGGCTACTTGCTGTACGCGGCCATGACCCATGAGCGCGTGTTCGACTACCGCCCGGGCGAAATCTACTGGTGCACCGCCGACGTCGGCTGGGTCACCGGCCACAGCTACATCGTCTACGGCCCGCTGGCCAACGGCGCGACCACGCTGCTGTTCGAAGGCGTGCCGAACTACCCGGACATCACCCGGGTGGCGAAGATCGTCGACAAGCACAAGGTCAACATCCTCTACACCGCGCCGACCGCGATCCGCGCGATGATGGCGTCGGGCAAGGCCGCTGTTGAAGGTGCTGACGGCAGCAGCTTGCGTCTGCTGGGTTCGGTCGGTGAGCCGATCAACCCGGAAGCGTGGGACTGGTACTACAAGAACGTCGGCCAATCCCGTTGCCCGATCGTCGATACCTGGTGGCAGACCGAAACCGGCGGCAACATGATGAGCCCGTTGCCAGGCGCTCACGCGCTGAAGCCAGGCTCGGCGGCACGTCCGTTCTTCGGCGTGGTACCGGCACTGGTGGACAACCTGGGCAACATCATCGAAGGCGTCGCCGAGGGTAACCTGGTGATTCTCGATTCGTGGCCAGGCCAGGCGCGCACGCTGTATGGCGACCACGACCGTTTCGTCGACACCTACTTCAAGACCTTCCGCGGCATGTACTTCACCGGTGACGGTGCGCGTCGTGACGAGGACGGTTACTACTGGATCACCGGCCGTGTGGACGACGTGCTCAACGTGTCCGGCCACCGCATGGGCACCGCCGAGATCGAGAGCGCGATGGTTGCGCACCCGAAAGTCGCTGAAGCAGCCGTGGTCGGTGTGCCGCATGACATCAAGGGGCAGGGCATTTATGTCTATGTCACGTTGATCGCTGGTGAAGAGACGAGCGAGCAATTGCGTCTGGAGCTGAAGAACTGGGTGCGTAAAGAGATCGGCCCGATTGCTTCGCCGGATGTGATTCAGTGGGCGCCGGGGCTGCCGAAGACGCGTTCGGGCAAGATCATGCGCCGGATTCTGCGCAAGATTGCGACCGCTGAATATGATGGGTTGGGGGACATTTCAACCCTGGCGGATCCGGGTGTGGTGCAGCATTTGATTGATACGCACAAGACGATGAATGTTGCGTAAGTAGCGTTTGGCGTTATCGAAGCCCTGCCAGGTGTTGAGTCTGGTGGGGCTTTTTGTTGGTTGGGATTTTTGTGTTGGCTGTTCTGGCCCCATCGCGAGCAGGCTCACTCCCACAGGGATTGTTGGCGTACGCAAATTCTGAATTCACTGAAACCCCCTGTAGGAGTGAGCCTGCTCGCGATGGCGATCTATCAAACGCCACATAAACACCAGCCAATAATTATCGGCTTCCCCCGTAGTCCATTTCCCACTGTTACCCACGACCCTTCAAGTAACTGAATGTGTAACCGCCTGCGCCGATACGGGGCATTGCGAAACGCCATAACCCCGCATCAATGCATTTCAACCCCGCAAAAAAATAAGAACCCACGCTGCGCTTGCCGGATTAGAAGGCTTTGCGAATAATAGGCCCGCAATTTGCAATATAGATCGGTTCACTGTCTTTTGCTCTTGCATGAAATTGCAAGGCTGTCAACGTGCCTAAACGGCTTTCTCGGTGCTTCTGTAATTTGTTGTCGCATTGAAGAAATATCGGCTTCGGGCCTGTCGTTAGAATGCCGATCACTCGCTCGTCGTTGCTCGCGTTGAAAACAACGCCGGTTTCCCAGGACGCAGCAACCGCTTTCCGGTTTTACTCATTCGCATAATGGGCTGTTGCTCACTCTGCCGTTTTAGCCCTTTACCGATGGAGTCCCAAGATGAAGAAACTCGTGCTGCTTGGCGCCCTGGCACTGTCCGTGCTGTCCCTGCCAACTTTCGCCGATGAAAAGCCTCTGAAAATTGGCATCGAAGCGGCTTACCCTCCGTTTGCTTCCAAAGCACCGGACGGCAGCATCGTTGGTTTCGACTACGACATCGGCAACGCACTGTGCGAAGAAATGAAGGTCAAGTGCGTCTGGGTCGAGCAAGAGTTCGACGGTCTGATCCCAGCACTCAAAGTGCGCAAGATCGACGCCATCCTGTCGTCCATGTCGATCACTGAAGACCGCAAGAAGTCCGTGGACTTCACCAACAAGTACTACAACACCCCGGCTCGCCTGGTCATGAAGGCCGGCACTCAAGTCAGCGAAGGCCTGACCGAGCTGAAGGGCAAGAACATCGGCGTGCAGCGTGGTTCGATTCACGAGCGTTTCGCCCGCGAAGTCCTGGCCCCGCTGGGTGCCGAGGTCAAGCCGTACGGTTCGCAGAACGAAATTTACCTCGACGTCGCTGCCGGTCGCCTCGACGGCACCGTGGCAGACGCTACGCTGCTGAATGACGGTTTCCTGAAAACCGACGCCGGCAAAGGTTTTGCTTTCGTGGGCCCGGCCTTCACCGACGTCAAATACTTTGGCGACGGCGTAGGTATTGCTGTTCGCAAGGGTGATGCGCTGAAAGACAAGGTCAACACCGCGATCACTGCCATTCGTGAGAACGGCAAGTACAAGCAGATCCAGGACAAGTACTTCGACTTCGATATCTACGGCAAGTAACACGTCCCGGCGACAAGTCCGAATGGCGCAAGCAGCAGGATCTCTGAGGTTTGCGCCATTTTTTCATCCCAACTTTCGAGGATCTGAATCATGTTGAAAGGCTACGGGGCTGTCATCCTCGATGGCGCATGGCTGACGCTTCAGCTCGCCTTGTCGTCCATGGCCCTGGCCATCGTCCTGGGGCTGATCGGCGTTGCGCTGCGTCTGTCGCCGGTGCGTTGGCTGGCCTGGCTGGGCGATCTGTATTCCACGGTGATCCGCGGGATTCCCGATCTGGTGCTGATCCTGCTGATTTTCTACGGCGGTCAGGACCTGCTCAACCGCGTCGCACCGATGCTCGGCTATGACGATTACATCGACCTGAACCCGTTGGCCGCCGGTATCGGCACCCTGGGTTTCATCTTCGGTGCGTATCTGTCGGAAACCTTCCGTGGCGCCTTCATGGCGATTCCGAAGGGGCAGGCCGAAGCCGGTATGGCGTACGGCATGAGCAGTTTTCAGGTGTTCTTCCGGGTGTTGGTGCCGCAGATGATTCGCCTGGCGATTCCGGGCTTCACCAACAACTGGCTGGTACTGACCAAGGCCACCGCGCTGATTTCGGTGGTGGGTCTGCAAGACATGATGTTCAAGGCCAAGCAGGCGGCAGATGCCACCCGCGAGCCTTTCACCTTCTTCCTCGCAGTGGCCGCGATGTACCTGGTGATCACCAGTGTCTCGTTGCTGGCATTGCGTCACCTTGAGAAGCGCTACTCGGTAGGCGTAAGGGCGGCTGATCTATGATCTTCGACTACAACGTCATTTGGGAGGCCCTGCCGCTGTACCTCGGCGGCCTGGTGACCACCCTCAAATTGCTCGCACTGTCATTGTTCTTCGGTTTGCTGTGCGCCTTGCCCCTGGGCTTGATGCGCGTTTCGAAGAACGCGGTCGTCAACATGACTGCCTGGCTCTACACCTACGTGATCCGCGGCACGCCGATGCTGGTGCAGCTGTTTTTGATCTACTACGGTCTGGCGCAATTCCAGGCGGTGCGGGAAAGCTTCCTGTGGCCGTGGCTGTCCAGCGCGACGTTCTGTGCGTGCCTGGCCTTCGCGATCAACACCAGCGCCTACACCGCAGAAATCATCGCCGGCAGCCTGCGCGCCACGCCGAACGGTGAGATCGAAGCGGCCAAGGCCATGGGCATGTCGCGCTTCAAGATGTACAAGCGGATTCTGCTGCCATCGGCCCTGCGCCGGGCGCTGCCGCAGTACAGCAACGAAGTGATCATGATGCTGCAGACCACCAGTCTGGCGTCCATCGTGACCCTGATCGACATCACCGGCGCCGCGCGCACGGTCAACGCTCAGTTCTACCTGCCGTTCGAAGCGTACATCACCGCGGGTGTGTTCTACCTGTGCCTGACCTTCATTCTGGTGAAGCTGTTCAAGCTGGCCGAGCGCCGTTGGCTGGGCTACCTGGCCCCGCGGAAGCACTGATATGGAACGCATCGATCATTCGTTGCCGTGGAGCCACCTGGGCAGCGAACGCCAGATTTCGGTGTTCCGCTTCGGTAGTGGCGAGCGCAAGGCCTACATCCAGGCCAGCCTGCACGCCGATGAATTGCCGGGCATGCGCACGGCCTGGGAGCTGAAAAAGCACCTGACCGAACTCGAAGCCCAAGGCTTGCTTAACGGTGTGATCGAACTGGTGCCGGTGGCCAACCCACTGGGTCTCGGTCAGCTGCTGCAAGGCAACCATCAAGGACGTTTCGAGGCGGGCAGCGGCAAGAACTTCAACCGCGATTTCGTCGAGCTGAGCGCGCCAGTGGCCGCCCAACTCGAAGGGCATCTGGGTGACGATCCGCACGCCAACATCCGCTTGATCCGTCAGGCCATGAGCGATCACCTGGCGGCATTGCCGCAGGCGAGCAGCCAGTTGCAAGGCATGCAGCGCGTGTTGCTCAGCCATGCCTGCACCGCTGATGTGGTGCTCGATTTGCACTGCGATGCCGAAGCCGCGCTGCACATGTACGCGTTGCCGCAACACTGGCCGCAATGGCGTTCGCTCGCCGCGCACCTGAATGTGAAAGTGGGCCTGCTGGCGGAAGATTCCGGCGGCAGCTCCTTCGACGAAGCCTGCTCGCTGCCATGGTTGCGTCTGTCCCGTCAGTTCCCGGACGCACAGATTCCACTGGCCTGTCTGGCGACTACTATTGAATTAGGGGGGCAGGCCGATACCGCTCGCGCTGATGCCGAGGCTTATGCCGAAGGCATTCTCGCGTTCCTCGCCGAGCAAGGCTTGATCAGCGGCGAATGGCCGAAACCTGCGCAGGACGCGTGTGAAGGCATGCCGTTCGAAGGCACCGAATTGCTGTTCGCGCCGCATCCGGGCGTGATCAGTTTTCTGCGTAAACCCGGTGAGTGGATCGAAGCCGGCGACGAGATTTTTGAAGTGATCGATCCGTTATCGGATCGGGTCAGCACGGTGTGTGCTGGTACGTCCGGGGTGCTGTTTGCCATTGAACGGCTGCGTTATGCCCAACCCGGTTTCTGGCTGGCCAAGGTGGCGGGGCGCGAAGCGCTGCGTCACGGGCGCTTGCTCAACGACTGACTGACTGTTTTTGTGAGAACCGACCGCATGTACAAACTTGAAGTCCAAGACCTGCATAAACGCTATGGCAGTCACGAAGTGCTCAAGGGCGTGTCCCTGAAAGCGGCGGCTGGCGATGTGATCAGCATCATCGGCTCCAGTGGCTCCGGCAAAAGTACCTTCCTGCGCTGCATCAACCTGCTGGAGCAGCCGCACGCGGGCAAGATCCTGCTCAACAACGAAGAGCTGAAATTGGTTGCCAACAAGGACGGCGCGCTGAAAGCCGCTGACCCGAAACAGCTGCAACGCATGCGTTCGCGTCTGTCGATGGTGTTCCAGCACTTCAACCTGTGGTCGCACATGACCGCGATGGAAAACATCATGGAAGCGCCGGTCCACGTGCTCGGCATGTCCAAGGCCGAAGCCCGCGAGAAAGCCGAGCACTACCTGAACAAGGTCGGCGTGGCGCATCGTAAAGACGCTTACCCTGGCCACATGTCCGGCGGCGAGCAGCAGCGCGTGGCGATTGCCCGTGCGCTGGCGATGGAACCTGAGGTGATGCTGTTCGACGAACCGACCTCGGCCCTCGACCCGGAACTGGTCGGCGACGTGCTGAAGGTGATGCAGGCCCTGGCCCAGGAAGGCCGGACCATGGTGGTGGTGACCCACGAAATGGGCTTCGCCCGTGAAGTGTCGAACCAGCTGGTGTTCCTGCACAAAGGTGTCGTCGAAGAAAGCGGCAACCCGCGTGAGGTGCTGGTCAATCCACAGTCCGAACGTCTGCAACAATTCCTCTCGGGCAGCCTGAAATAATCAAGACTGCCGTTGTGCACCGGGATAGTGCATGCTTCGCAATTTAGAGGCCAGCCCCGATTTGTAGGAGCCGGCTTGCTGGCGATAGCGGTATGTCTGTGTCAGATATTTAAACTGACCCACCGCTATCGCCAGCAAGCCGGCTCCTACAGGGGATAGTTACCGGTTTTGAGATTTGCGTTCATTTACGGGCTAGCATTGGCCCATGCCTTCATCACTGTTTCGTTTCGGATTGCCCGCCATGACTGCCCATCGAATTGGTTTCCTGATTTGGCCCAGCACTAAAGCACTGACGCTTGCGCTGGCTGAGGAGGCCTTGCGTGTTGCCCAGCGTGTGCATCCGGACGTGGTCTACGAACTGTCGTTCCTGCAGGCCGAACCGTCGACCGAAGGCGCCTGGCAATTGCCGGGTGAACCCTGGGCCGGCAAGCTCGAAAACTTGCAGAAACTGTTCCTGCTCGCCGATGAGCCGCCGACCACCCTCGCGCCGGCGCTCAGCAGTGCGCTGAAACAACTGGTGCGTGCCGGTTGCGTGATCGGTGGTTTGTCCGCCGGTGTTTATCCGTTGGCGCAACTCGGTTTGCTCGACGGTTATCGCGCTGCTGTGCACTGGCGCTGGCAGGACGATTTCGCCGAACGTTTCCCGAAAGTCATCGCCACCAGCCATCTGTTCGACTGGGATCGCGATCGCCTGACGGCGTGTGGCGGCCTGTCGGTTCTCGATCTGTTGTTGGCGGTGCTGGCCCGTGATCACGGCGCCGAACTCGCTGGCGCCGTATCCGAAGAGCTGGTGGTCGAGCGCATCCGCGAAGGCGGCGAGCGCCAACGCATTCCGCTGCAGAACCGCCTCGGCTCCAGCCATCCGAAGCTCACTCAAGCGGTGTTGCTGATGGAAGCGAACATCGAAGAGCCGCTGACCACCGACGAAATTGCCCAGCACGTGTGCGTATCCCGTCGGCAGTTGGAGCGGATCTTCAAGCAATACCTCAACCGCGTGCCGAGCCAGTACTACCTGGAGCTGCGCCTGAACAAGGCCCGGCAGATGTTGATGCAAACCAGCAAGTCGATCATCCAGATCGGCCTGTCGTGCGGCTTCTCCTCGGGGCCACATTTCTCCAGCGCCTACCGCAACTTCTTCGGTGCCACGCCGCGGGAAGATCGCAACCAGCGGCGCAGCAGCAGTCCGTTCGAGTTGTCGTCGGTGCCGTCCGAGCGCGGCTGATCTATTCGTCGATCTCGGAACCCTCAGAGGTGGATACGTACATTTCACCTCGATTGATCACCTCTTCCACGCCAAAGTCGGCACGTGTGCGTTCGAAGTAACTGATCAGCCGCAACAGGCTTTCCTCAGTAAACGGATTGCCCCTCAGCGTAATGTTCTCAGCCACTTCCGCGGGTAACTCCAGCAGGTCGCTGGGCACGTCGGTGATTGCATTGCCGCTCAAGTCTGCCCAGTCCAGTTCCGCCAGTTGTAGCAGGCCATCGGGTATGTCGGTGATGCCGGTGTCGTTGAGCAGAATGGTCGCCAGGTCCGGCATCTGACTCAGGTCAGGTGTCAGCCCCAAGGGGTTGAGGCCCAGATCGAGGTATTCGAGCTGTTCCATTCCTGCCAATCCACCGACCGACTCCACGGACAGACTGACGCGGCAGTTGGGAATCGACAGCGACCTGAGTTGCCCCATCTTGAACAGCGCATCGGGAATGTCGCCGAGGTTGCAGTCGCGCAGCCTCAGGCTTCTCAGGTTCGGGAAGGATTCCAGAAAACGCCCGATGCGCGTCACGCCATCGACACTGTTCAGCTCCAGCGCCGAGACATGGCTGAAGTCAGCGCTGAGGGTCGGCAGTTCCCCGGTGATGACCGGGCGGATGGAGAGTTCATACGACGGCTCAAGCGACTCAGTGAAATCATCCAGGTCTGCGTCATGCTGCCAGCAACGTTGCAGTGCCTCTTTGAATTCATCGCGATTGGCGTGTTCGACAAACTGTTGCATGTCACTGAAGGGTTCACCCGTTAGCGGATGGCTCGGTGGCAGATCGGCTGTCCATGTCGTCAGGTCGTTGCTCAATTGAGCCAGTTCTGCCTCCAGTTGGGTCAGCGCCTCTCGGCCCTCTTCCAGTGTGCCGGGCAGTTCGTAGACGAAGTCGCTGGCCTGCTCGACTTCCATGTTCGGGTAGAGCGCCCTGGCTCGTTCGATATCCGCCTCGGGGGCATAGACGCCCAGATCGTATGAGGTTTCGAGGTAGTGCAGCTTGACGAGTTGCCGAGCGCTGTCGACGAGCGGGTTGTCCGACAGGTGTACGCCGCGCTTGTCGTAGACCACGCTGTCGAACACCCCTTCGGGCAGCTCGGTGATCCGGTTATTGATCAGCATGAGCGTATCGAGTCTGGGGTGCGTGATGGTGCTGGGGGGGATTTCAGTCAGCCCGGTTGCGCTCAGGTCCAGGTGCACGAGCTCGGTAAATGCGCCGACATCGGGTACCACATCAACCGGATTACGGAACAGGTCCAGCATCACCAGTTTGTTCAATGAGGACAGTTTCGACCACGCGTCTGCATCAATCCTGATCGCGCATTCGTTCAGCACCAATGTGTCGAGGTTGGTCATCCGTGGGATGGCGTCGGGCAGGGTGGTCAGGGAGAAGCGCCGCAAGTCGAGGCGACGAAGGTCGCTGAAATTTTGCAGGAAACCGTGAACACCTTGCTCCGCGTGACTGCCCTCCAGGGCGACCATCGAGACGTGACTGAAGTCCGCCGTCAGCACCGGCAGCTCACCCATAATCGGCTCGGCGAACCGCAGCACATAGCGGTCACTGTGCTCTGTCGAGTCGAGATCCCGTGGCGTTTGCCGACGCCAGCTCTGCTGGATTTCCTGGGCCAGCAACCGGCGGTTGTGCTGCTGGGCCTGTTGCTCCAGCTCGCTCAATGGCTGTCTGGTTTCGGGGTGGACCGTGGGGGCTTCCTTTATCCAGGTATCCAGGTCTTCATGCAGCCGTTCGAGTTCATTGCTCAGGCGCGAAAGCTCCACGCGAGCGCCATCGGGGTGGCGTTGCAAGCGGGCGACGACGACGCTGAGTTCATCCTGGGGCAGGCCTGGATAGACCTCGCGAACCCTGTCATTCAGTGTTGGGGTGGGGCGACCTGTTCGGTTGTACCCCTCCGATCCGCCGGGCAGGCGCATGGTCGCCGGGTCATAAAAGGGTTTTCGGTTGGGATGCTTCACCAGCAGCGTGCGCAATGCGGGTTTGTTCTGCGCATGTTCGGCAATGCGTTGTTTGAGTAGCTGACCGTCTTCGGCAGAAAGGCCCAGTGCGCTACGCTCAGCGTCGGGAAGTGTCTGCAGGAGGGCCTGATAAAAGTTGCCCGGCAGAGCCGTGTTTTCATGGACCCGATACGTGCCGTCCTCGGCGTGCACCAATGTCTTGAGGAGCGGTGCGTCGGGCTGGCCAATGCTGTCGCGCAATGTCCCCTCATGGGAGAACTCCCTGACTTCGATGCGCAGGCGAGCAGGCCAGCCAGGCAATGTTTCAAGGCTATGCAGGGCCAGGCGATGAGTGTCTACCGTTTCCATACCCTCCAGATAAAACCCCTCATAGGCTCTGGCGACACGCACCGCGTCCATGGCTTTCAGCGCTACATCCTTGAGGCGCTGGGGCAAGCGGCCGTTGTGCATTTGCTTCAGCTCGGTGCCGCTTGCGTTGCTCACCAGTTCTTGTGCGATGTCCGTGGGCAGTCCCTGTACTTCGCCTTGCAGTAGCAGAACGTGGCGATCGGCGGTTTTTTCAAGTTCACGGTAGCGAGACTGGAACAGCGATCTGCGCTGGTTCAGCGCCTGATAGCGGTCGGGATGGTCGCTGCCAGTCTGCTCGACCAGCGCCTGAATGTCGCGGTCGATCCTGAAGCGCTTGATCGTGTCGGTCAGCAGCGAAGGCGGGCGCTGATTCTCGACGTGGATCTCGCGCAACACGTTGTCGTGAAAACCGCTGATCTGCAGGAGTTGCTCACGCTCGGCAGTATTGAACGACTCGACACTTTGGCCGAGGCGGCGCAGCACGGTTTCCCGGTCCCACGTCAGCGGTCGCTCCAGTGTGGTCTGCCAGGCACCGTGGTTGTTGTGGCGCAGAGCCGGCTGATAGGCGTCGGCCCTGCGCGGGTGTTGAATCTGAAAGCGGCCAGTCTTGCTGTCCGGTTTTACCGAGTAGAGTTTGCCTTCAACGCGCGCCAGTGTTTTGCCTTCATGCTGATACAAACCGAGAGGGTCGGGGCTGGCAGCGTCCGGCAGATCAACGGACTGTTCGTAAGGGGTGAGATCCGGTTTCCAGTATCGGGTTTTGCCTGCGGCTGTCTTGATGGGTTTGAGCGGGGAAATCAGCGTCACCGCCTCGCGAGACATGAGGCCATTGAACGCGCCGGCCGCCATGACACCGCCCACCGCGAACGTCCCGAGTTCAACCACCGTCTCGGCGATCGTCATCAAGTGTCCGAACGCTTCGGTTTTCAGGCCTTCGGCCCAGTCGATGATGCCTTCGAACGTGTCGTCGAGCACTTGGTAGGCCATGTAGGCGAGCATCAATTCGCCCAGAAACGGAACAAAAGGCAGGGCAACGAACGACGCCACTTCAAGGATCTTTTTGGCGACATTGCTGAAGGCGTCCCACGCCGCCCATCGCGCCGCTCGGTCGGCACTGGCGGTAGAGACCGCAAGGGTGCGTGCGTCATTGAGCAGTTTGTTCAATTGCTGCTGGTAGAGGTGAGTCCACAGATCGTTTCTGATCGGGCTCACCGAGAATTGCAGGTTGGGCTTGTCGATGGGGGTGTCGCGCCAGCTCGGCAGCGGATCACCGCGCAGGTGTTCATGCCAGGTCACGGCGCGGAGGCGACTGTTGAGGTCGGCGAAAAAGTGGCCTCGTTCCTGATGATCGATGAACCGGCTGAAGAACGCCTGGTAAGCAGGCGAGCGCAGTTTGCGGGTCAGCTCGGTCAAGAACGCCAGGGTGTCGGGGTATTGTTTGAGCGGGTGTTCCGGGTCGTCGGGGATGTAGACGACGATCCGCGACCGCTGGGAGGTGAGTTCAAGTCGCGGCGCGAAAATGACAATGCCGGTCAGCAATGAAGACATCAGGCTCAGGTCGTGACAGTGCAGTCGCCAGTTGTCCAGCCCCACGTTTTCGCGGCCCTCGATCATGTCGAGAATCGATTGCCCTGCATCCAGCGGCAGGTCGCCACGGACCTGGGCCAGATGCAGGGCTGATAGCAGGGCGGCCTTGTGCGTCTTGATCACGCTCGACTTCAACACGGCAGCGGCTACCGGGTTGGTAAACCCCAGGTTTTCCTTGAGGTGGGTCTCGTATCGACCGCCGATATCCAGCTCCCTGCACAACCGGGTGAAGTGCTGAATGGAGAGTTGGCGCTTGATCGCCGGCAATGTATCGAATTGCCCGGTGGACGAGGGTTCGGTGATGAACGTCGAGGCAGATTCGTAAGCCTGCGCTTCGGTTTCCGAATCCTGAAAGTTGTGCAGGGCGGCGTCGAGCAGCGAGACCGTCCAGGTGCGCGCGGCACCGGTCTTGATCGGGAACCACGGAACGGTCTGCGGAATGTACAGGCGCAGGAAGGTCGTCTTGACGTCCAGTTCCAGGCCGTACCGGGTTTTCAATGCGTCACGCAGAAGCGGTTCGGCAAAGTCCCGGGCGTTCTGCAATTTATCCAGCATGGATTCCAGGTGGTTACGCTGGGTCAGATAGTGCGTGCTGGCCGCTCTCAATGATTGGTGCTGCTGGCGGGTTGCCTGGGCGTGCCATTGAGGGATGTCCAGCCGCGCGCTTTTCAGCGCAGTGCGCGTAGCGGGCGATGCTGTTAATAGCCAGTCGGGCAGATTGTGGAACGCATGCTGGAAATGTGCGTCTGGCTGAGCCGTAAGCTCGGGGTCATGCTGAATCATGGCGCTAGTCCGTTAGCGTTTGGATGGAGCCCAAGGAAAACAAACGATGAAGCACGGTGTGCGGTACATATTTACCGCACCGTTCGACAAGCCTGCCTATAACCTGTGCCGCCGGTTTAAACTGCGCCTTTGCGACGCTATATGTCGCATTGCCGTAAACCCGGCTGAAACCGGGGTTTGCGCTATAAGAAGTTGTCGCTTGGCGGCAAGGCCGGGCTGAAAACTGTCCTTACAATCCCCCCATCGCTCGCCAGTTTCCGGCGAGTGTTCCTCTTCAGGAGACTCCGATGTCCGTTGAGCACGCTGCGGTAGAACGCGCCGATTTCGACCAGGTAATGGTTCCCAACTATGCGCCTGCCGCCTTCATTCCTGTGCGTGGCGCCGGTTCCCGCGTATGGGACCAGTCTGGCCGCGAGCTGATCGACTTCGCCGGCGGGATTGCCGTTAACGTATTGGGCCATGCGCACCCGGCGCTGGTCGGTGCCTTGACCGAGCAGGCGAACAAGCTGTGGCACGTGTCCAACGTGTTCACCAACGAGCCTGCCCTGCGTCTGGCGCACAAGCTGATCGACGCAACCTTTGCCGAGCGTGCGTTCTTCTGCAACTCCGGCGCCGAAGCCAACGAGGCCGCTTTCAAGCTGGCCCGTCGTGTCGGCCATGATCGGTTTGGCAGCGAGAAGTACGAAATCATCGCCGCGCTCAACAGCTTCCACGGCCGTACCCTGTTCACCGTGAACGTCGGTGGCCAGTCGAAGTATTCCGACGGTTTCGGTCCGAAAATCACCGGCATCACCCATGTGCCGTACAACGATCTGGCTGCGCTGAAAGCCGCCATTTCCGACAAGACCTGCGCTGTGGTCCTGGAGCCGATCCAGGGCGAGAGCGGTGTGATCCCGGCCGAACTCGAATACCTGCAAGGCGCCCGTGACCTGTGCACCGCGCACAATGCGCTGCTGATTTTCGACGAAGTGCAGACCGGCATGGGCCGTACCGGCCATCTGTTTGCCTACCAGCATTACGGCGTGATCCCGGACATCCTGACCAGCGCGAAGAGCCTGGGCGGCGGTTTCCCGATCGCAGCCATGCTGACCACCGAAGACCTGGCCAAACACCTGGTCGTCGGCACCCACGGCACCACCTACGGCGGTAACCCGCTGGCGTGCGCCGTCGCCGAAGCGGTGATCGACGTGATCAACACCCCTGAAGTGCTGGCTGGCGTTAACGCCAAGCACGACAAATTCAAGGCTCGCCTGGAGCAGATCGGCGAGAAATACGGCCTGTTCACCAAGGTTCGTGGCATGGGCCTGTTGATCGGTTGCGTGCTGAGCGAGGCCTGGAAAGGCAAGGCGAAGGACATCTTCAACGCCGCCGAGCGCGAAGGCCTGATGGTCCTGCAAGCCGGCCCGGACGTGGTGCGTTTTGCGCCAAGCCTGGTGGTTGAAGACGCCGATATCGATGCCGGCCTGGATCGTTTCGAGCGCGCTGCGGCAAAACTGACGCAAGCCTGATAGACCCTTCGACGCCTGATGATTTCAGGCGTCGAACCCAATTTTGATGCCGGCCCCGCTTTTCTGTAGGAGCGAAGCTTGCTCGCGAAGGTGTGTCAGTCGACATCACTGTGACTGACACACCTTCGCGAGCAAGCTTCGCTCCTACAAGGGCCGGCTTATTTTCCTCAAAGAGTATGAGAAAGGAGTGACACCATGCTGGTGATGCGCCCCGCGCAAATGGCTGATCTGGGCGAGGTACAGCGTCTGGCTGCGGACAGCCCGATTGGTGTCACTTCCTTGCCGGATGACGTTGAACGCCTGAGCGACAAGATCGCCGCGAGCGAAGCCTCGTTCGCTGCCGAAGTCAGCTTCAACGGTGAAGAGAGCTATTTCTTCGTCCTCGAAGACACTGCCACCGGCAAACTGGCCGGCTGCTCGGCCATCGTTGCCTCGGCCGGTTATTCCGAGCCGTTCTACAGCTTCCGCAATGAAACCTTCGTGCACGCCTCCCGCGAGCTGAAGATTCATAACAAGATTCACGTGCTCTCCCAGTGCCACGACCTGACCGGCAACAGCTTGCTGACCAGTTTCTACGTACAGCGCGAGTTGGTGGGTTCGCCGTGGGCCGAGCTCAACTCCCGTGGCCGCTTGCTGTTCGTGGCCAGCCATCCGGAGCGCTTTGCCGATTCCGTGGTGACCGAGATCGTCGGTTACAGCGATGAAAATGGCGACTCGCCGTTCTGGGACGCCATCGGTCGCAACTTCTTCGACCTCAACTACGCCGAAGCCGAGCGTCTGTGCGGTCTGAAGAGCCGCACGTTCCTCGCCGAGCTGATGCCGCATTACCCGATCTACGTGCCGTTGCTGCCGGACTCCGCGCAAGAAGCGATGGGCCAGGTGCACCCACGGGCGCAGATCACTTTCGACATCCTGATGCGCGAAGGCTTCGAGACCGATCACTACATCGACATTTTCGACGGTGGCCCGACGTTGCATGCGCGTGTTTCGGGGATCCGTTCGATCGCCCAGAGCCGTGTAGTGCCGGTGAAAATCGGCGAGCCGGTCAAAGGCGCAGGGCGTCAGTACCTGGTGGCCAATGCGCAGTTGCAGGATTACCGCGCCGTGTTGCTCGAGCTCGATTACGCGCCGGGCAAACCCGTGACCCTGGATCTGGAAGCGGCCGAAGCCCTGGGCGTCGGTGAAGGTGCAAGCGTGCGCCTGGTGGCGGTTTAACGCCTGCTTTTCAACCTAGAAAGCAGCAAGTGTTTCGCGGGTGGCGCAAGCGGCCCGTTTGAGGAGATAGCATGATCGTTCGTCCCGTACGCAGCAGCGATTTACCCGCTCTGATCGACCTGGCCCGCAGCACCGGCACCGGCCTGACCACCTTGCCGGCCAACGAAGAGCGTCTGGCCCATCGGGTCGGCTGGGCCGAGAAGACCTTTCGCGGCGAGGCCGGGCGCGGCGATGCGGACTATCTGTTCGTCCTCGAAGACGACAACGCTCGTGTGGTGGGCATTTCCGCCATTGCCGGCGCCGTCGGCCTGCGTGAGCCCTGGTACAACTTCCGGGTCGGCCTGACGGTCAGCGCTTCGCAAGAGCTGAACATCTACCGCGAAATCCCGACGCTGTTTCTGGCCAACGACCTGACCGGCAACTCGGAATTGTGCTCGTTGTTCCTGCACGCCGATTTCCGCACCGGCCTCAACGGCCGCATGCTGTCCAAGGCGCGAATGCTGTTCATCGCCGAGTTCCCGCAACTGTTCGGCAACAAGATCATTGCCGAAATGCGCGGTGTCTCCGACGAAGCAGGGCGTTCGCCGTTCTGGGAAAGCCTGGGTCGACACTTCTTCAAAATGGAATTCAGCCAGGCCGATTACCTGACCGGCGTGGGCAACAAGGCGTTCATCGCCGAACTGATGCCGAAATTCCCGCTGTACACCTGCTTCCTGTCGCCGGATGCACGTAACGTGATCGGTCAGGTTCACCCGGACACCGAGCCGGCGCTGGCCATGCTCAAGAGCGAAGGTTTCAGCTACCAGGGCTACGTCGACATTTTCGACGCCGGCCCGGCCATCGAATGCGAAACCGGCAAGATCCGCGCCGTGCGAGACAGTCAGGCGCTGGTGTTGGCCGTTGGCACGCCGGGTGACGACGCCACGCCATTCATCATTCACAACCGCAAGCGCGAAGACTGCCGGATCACTGCCGCTCCCGCACGTCTTGCCGCCGGTACGCTGGTGGTCGATCCGCTGACCGCCAAACGTCTTCAACTCAACGCCGGCGATCAAGTGCGCGCCGTTCCGTTGTCTGCTGCTCGGGAGTCGAAATAATGAATTCGCTATACATCGCAGGTGAATGGCTGGCCGGTCAGGGTGAAGCCTTCCAATCGTTGAACCCGGTGACCCAGCAAGTGCTGTGGGCCGGCGAGGGCGCTACCGCTGCTCAGGTTGAGTCCGCCGTGCAAGCCGCGCGTCAGGCGTTTCCGGGTTGGGCCCGTCGTACTTTGGAAGAACGTATCTCGGTGCTGGAAGCCTTTGCTGGCGCGCTGAAAAACAACGCTGACGAACTGGCGCGTTGCATCGGTGAAGAAACCGGTAAACCGCTGTGGGAAGCGGCGACTGAAGTGACCAGCATGGTCAACAAGATTGCGATTTCGGTGCAGAGCTACCGCGAACGCACCGGCGAGAAGAGCGGCCCGCTGGGCGACGCCACCGCCGTATTGCGCCACAAGCCACACGGCGTGGTCGCGGTTTTCGGTCCTTACAACTTCCCTGGTCACTTGCCCAACGGTCACATCGTGCCGGCGCTGCTGGCCGGTAACAGCGTGCTGTTCAAACCGAGCGAGCTGACCCCGAAAGTCGCCGAACTGACGGTCAAGTGCTGGATCGAAGCCGGCCTGCCAGCCGGCGTGTTGAACCTGCTGCAAGGCGCTCGCGAAACCGGTATCGCCCTGGCGGCGAACCCGGGTATCGACGGTCTGTTCTTCACCGGTTCGAGCCGTACCGGCAATCACCTGCACCAGCAGTTCGCCGGTCGTCCGGACAAGATCCTCGCGCTGGAGATGGGTGGTAATAACCCGTTGGTGGTCGATGAGGTCGCTGATCTGGATGCAGCGGTGTACACCATCATTCAGTCCGCTTTCATTTCTGCCGGTCAACGTTGCACCTGTGCCCGCCGCTTGCTGGTGCCGCAGGGCGCTTGGGGCGACACGCTCCTGGCGCGTCTGGTGGCGGTCAGCTCGACGATTGAAGTCGGTGCGTTCGATCAGCAGCCCGCGCCGTTCATGGGGTCGGTGATTTCCCTCGGTGCGGCAAAAGCGCTGATGGATGCGCAGGAGCATCTGCTGGCCAATGGCGCCGTGACGTTGCTGGAAATGACTCAGCCTGAGGCACAAGCCGCGTTGCTGACTCCAGGTATTCTGGACGTGACCGCCGTTGCCGATCGTCCTGACGAAGAGCTGTTCGGCCCGTTGCTGCAAGTGATCCGCTACGCTGATTTTGAAGCGGCCATCGCAGAAGCCAACGACACCGACTATGGCCTGGCGGCCGGTTTGCTGTCGGATTCCGAAGCGCGTTATCAGCAGTTCTGGCTGGAAAGCCGTGCCGGTATCGTCAACTGGAACAAACAGCTGACCGGTGCTGCGAGCAGCGCACCGTTCGGCGGCGTCGGCGCCTCGGGCAACCATCGCGCCAGCGCCTATTACGCGGCAGATTACTGCGCGTACCCGGTGGCCTCGCTGGAAACGCCGAGCCTGACGTTGCCAGCGGCCCTCACGCCTGGCGTGAAAATGGCGTGATGCCCATCGCCAGCAGGCTGGCTCCCACAGGTTCGGTGGTGTTCACACATTTTGTGTACCACCCAATCACTGTGGGAGCCAGCCTGCTGGCGATGACCGCAACGCGGTCGTACTGAATAGTTACTGAAGCCTATAAAAACAGATTCTCGTGGAGCCTCGCTGATGAAATCCTATGAAGTCAATTTTGACGGTCTAGTGGGGCCGACCCATAACTACGGCGGCCTGTCCTACGGCAACGTCGCGTCCCAGAGCAACAGCCAGCAGTCTTCGAACCCGAAGGAAGCCGCGCTGCAAGGCCTGGCGAAAATGAAAGCGCTGATGGAAATGGGCTTTCAACAAGGCGTTCTGGCCCCGCAAGAGCGTCCTGATGTCGCCGCCCTGCGTCGCCTGGGCTTCAGCGGCACCGACGCGCAAGTGATCGAGCAAGCTGCAAAAGACGCGATGCCGTTGCTGGTCGCCAGTTGCTCGGCGTCGAGCATGTGGGTGGCCAACGCCGCCACGGTCAGCCCGAGCGCCGACACCGCCGACGGTCGCGTGCATTTCACCGCCGCCAACCTCAACTGCAAATACCACCGCAGCATCGAGCACCCGACCACCAGCCGTGTACTGGGTGCAATGTTCGCTGATCAGAAGCACTTCGCTCACCACGCGGCGTTGCCGGCCGTGGCGCAATTCGGTGACGAAGGCGCAGCGAACCACACGCGTTTCTGCCGTGAATACGGTGAAGCCGGCGTCGAGTTCTTTGTGTTCGGTCGCAGCGCGTTCGATAACCGCTACCCGGCACCGCAGAAATACCCGGCGCGCCAGACCCTCGAAGCCTCGCAAGCTGTTGCCCGTCTGCACGGTTTGAGCGATGACGGCGTGGTCTACGCCCAGCAGAATCCTGCGGTGATCGATCAGGGCGTGTTCCACAACGACGTGATCGCGGTAGGTAACGGCGAGGTGCTGTTCTATCACGAGGACGCGTTCCTCGACACCGAACAGATGCTGGCCGAGCTGCAAAGCAAACTCGCCAAGGTCGGCGGAAAATTCCAGTCGGTGTGTGTGCCCCGTTCGGCGGTTACCGTGGAAGACGCGGTGCGTTCCTACCTGTTCAACAGCCAGTTGCTGTCGCGTCCTGACGGCTCGATGCTGTTGATCGTGCCGGAAGAGTGCCGTGGCAACGAACGCGTCTGGCAGTACCTGCAAAGCCTGACCAGTTCTGGCGGTTTGATCCGCGAAGTCAAAGTCTTCGATCTGAAGCAAAGCATGCAGAACGGCGGTGGCCCCGCGTGCCTGCGTTTGCGCGTGGCACTGAATGAAACCGAACTGGCGGCCGTCAACCCAGGGGTTATCATGACGGCACCGTTGTACGGCACGCTGACCGAATGGGTCGAAAAGCACTACCGCGACCGCATGGCCGAAACCGACCTTGCGGACCCGCAATTGTTGCTTGAGTGCCGGACGGCACTGGATGAACTGACGCAAATCCTTAAACTGGGCGCGGTTTATCCATTCCAGATCAATTGAACGTCGAGAGCGTAAAACACATGAGCGATACCCTGCAGCTGATCCTTGAAGACACCGACGGCACGCAACTGGAAACTTCCTGCACCCGCGTCGCTGTCATTTGGCAAGGCAAAGAGCTGTGGATTCAGCACGATGGCCGCGGCCAATTGCTGATCGGCGTGGACGTCGAAGAAGGTGACGCTGAATACGCCAACCTGCTGCTGCGCCCATTGGCGACTAATCTGGTAAGTCTGCAACTGGAAATGGAACCGGCTGAAGTCGGCGACGAAGACCACGTGCACGGCCCGGATTGCGCCCACGACCACTAAGGAAACCGCTCTATGCTCGCCCTCGGCAAACTGCTTGAACTGACCCTCGCCGGCCGCGAACCGGCGGAGAAGACTCAACTGACTGTCGAAGGCGTGCGCATGCGCTGGTTGAGCGAAGGTGCGCTGGAAGTCCGGCCACCTGAGGCTCGCGACAATGGCCTGGACCTGCTGCTGTCAGCCGGGATCCATGGCAACGAAACAGCGCCGATCGAGTTGCTTGATCGCCTGTTGCATGACATCGCTCGCGGCGACTTGAAGCCGCGCGCACGTATTCTGTTCCTGTTCGGCAACCCGGAAGCGATTCGCAAGGGCGAGCGCTTTATCGAGCAGGACGTCAATCGGCTGTTCAACGGCCGTCACGAACAAACCAGCGGCTCCGAAGCCCTGCGTGCCTGTGAACTGGAGCGGCTGGCGGCCAGTTTCTTCAGCCTGCCGGATCGCGATCGTCTGCATTACGACCTGCACACGGCGATTCGTGGCTCGAAGATCGAGCAGTTTGCGTTGTATCCGTGGAAAGAAGATCGCCAGCATTCCCGTCAGGAACTGGCTCGCCTGCGCGCCGCCGGTATGGAAGCGGTGTTGCTGCAAAACAAGCCGTCCATCGTTTTCAGTTCCTACACCTACGACAAGCTGGGTGCCGAGTCTTTCACCCTGGAATTGGGCAAGGCGCGGCCGTTCGGGCAAAACGACGGGGTCAACGTCTCCCTGCTGGAAACCCGCCTTAAACAGATCATCGAAGGCACCGAGCCGGAACTGACCGAAGAGGCGCTGAATGGGTTGCAGTTGTTCAGCGTGGCACGGGAAATCATCAAGCACAGCGATAGCTTCCGCTTGAACCTGCCGGCGGACATCGAGAATTTTTCGGAACTGGAAGTGGGTTATCTGCTGGCCGAAGACATCGCCCAGACGCGCTGGATCATCGAAGAAGAGGGCGCGCGGATTATCTTCCCGAACCCCAAGGTCAAGAACGGCCTGCGCGCCGGCATCCTGATCGTGCCGACCACCGACGAAAACCTGGCCTGACTGGCGCCACCGCCCCCCTGTAGGAGCGAGCCTGCTCGCGATGAACCCGAGAACGCCGCGGGGAGCCAGACTTCCCGCGTTATCGTTGACGACCATCGCCGGCAAGCCGGTCTCGCTCCCACAGGGGGGTTGGGTGAGGTCATAAAACCGCACCCAAGCAGCAGATTTTGTGTTTAGACGGCTACTGCGCGTGGCTCAGTACGACGCAACGCCCGAATCTTGCTCAGCGTATCCGCACACGTCTTCGCCGCTTCCTGGCCTTTGTGCACGAAATGCTCGAAGAAGAACTTCTGATGTTCTTCGCCGGCATGGAAGTGGTGCGGGGTCAGGGACACCGAGAACACCGGCACTTCGGTTTCCAATTGAACCTGCATCAAGCCGCTGACCACAGACTGGGCGACGAATTCGTGACGGTAGATCCCGCCGTCCACCACCAGGGCTGCCGCGACAATACCGGCATAACGGCCGGTCTTGGCCAGCAACTTGGCGTGCAGGGGCATTTCAAAGGCGCCGCCGACTTCGAAGAAGTCGATGTCGGATTCCTGATAACCCTGAGCAATCATTTCTGCGACGAAGCCCTTACGGCTCTGATCGACGATTTCCTTGTGCCAGCAGGCCTGGATGAACGCAACGCGCTCGCCCTGATGGTGTTTGCTTTTGCTGTCGATTGCGGTGGGTTGCATGTTCTGACTCCTGTTTATGTATAAAACAGGGCATATGAATCGAATGGGATTTAAGGGTACACAGGCACAAATGCCTGCGGACGGCGCTTTGGTATAGAGCCTAGGCGGCGCCAATCCCGTTCTCTCTTCATCCGGACTATGACCGTCGGCCCCGGGATCACACCGGGTCTGCTGACCTTGCCTTCACACACCGCCGAAGCCGTGCCTGTCGCCAAGCGCTCGCGGGCTATGCGCATTGCGCGCAATTACCGCCGGTGGGGAGTTGCACCCCGCCCTGAGAACGTTTTGCCGACAGATTGTCTGGCGGCGCAGCGTTTTTAACACATATTTCTCAGCCGTGCATTGCTGCTATCTGATGATTGCTATCGACTTTTTCGCTCACTTGCTGCGTCTTTTCCTCGCCCAAGGGTTGATTATTCGTCGACATGACCGCAGTAATTCCATTCCGAAAGGGATTTTCCCCTGCTTACCGAGGCCAGATTCATGAGCGTTATCGATCTTCGCAGCGACACCGTCACTCAGCCGACTCCAGGGATGCTCGACGCGATGGCCAACGCGGCCACCGGTGACGACGTCTACGGTGAAGATCCGACGGTCAATCGTCTGGAAGCCGAGTTGGCGAAACGCCTGGGCTTTGCCGCGGCGCTGTTCGTGCCGACCGGCACCATGAGCAACCTGCTGGGCCTGATGGCGCACTGCGAGCGCGGTGACGAATACATCGTTGGCCAACAGGCGCACACGTATAAGTACGAAGGTGGCGGCGCGGCGGTGCTCGGTTCGATCCAGCCGCAACCGCTGGAAGTGCAGGCCGACGGCTCGCTGGACCTGACTCAGGTGGCTGCCGCGATCAAACCGGACGATTTCCATTTCGCCCGCACCCGCTTGCTGGCGCTGGAAAACACCATGCAGGGCAAGGTGCTGCCGCTGGAGTATCTGGCCCGGGCGCGTAGTTTCACTCGCGAACACGGGTTGCAACTGCACCTCGACGGCGCTCGCCTGTACAACGCGGCGGTCAAACTGGGTGTCGATGCCCGGGAAATCACCCAGCATTTCGATTCGGTGTCGGTCTGCCTGTCCAAGGGGCTGGGCGCGCCGATCGGTTCGGTGTTGTGCGGCTCGGTCGAGTTGATCGGCAAGGCGCGCCGTCTGCGCAAGATGGTCGGCGGCGGCATGCGTCAGGCCGGGATTCTGGCGGCGGCGGGGTTGTACGCTCTGGACAATAACGTTCAGCGTCTGGCGGACGACCATGCCAACGCGCAATTCCTCGCGGACGGACTGCGAAAAGCCGGTTACGAAGTCGAACCGGTGCAAACCAACATGGTTTATGTGCAGATGGGCGACAAGGCCGAGGCGATCAAGGCGTTTGCCGCTGAGCGCGGGATCAAACTCAGCGCCGCCGGTCGTCTTAGAATGGTCACGCACATGGACGTGAGCCGCGCGCAAATCGAGCAAGTCATCGCGACATTCGTCGAGTTTTCGCGCAACTGACAGCGTTAGCCGTCCAATTGACCGTTTCTATCGTATAAACACGCTGTACCCCGCGCGCTGGGCCGATATAATGCGGCCCTTTGCCGTCGCTTCGTCTGTTGACGTTTCGCACAGGCCTTTGGCCGCAGCCTCCGTGGAAGAACCTAATGAAAAGCGCAGAAATCCGTGAAGCCTTCCTTCGCTTCTTCGAAGAGCAAGGCCACACTCGTGTAGCCTCCAGCTCTTTGATTCCGGGCAACGACCCAACCCTGCTGTTCACTAACGCGGGGATGAACCAGTTCAAGGACTGTTTCCTGGGCCAGGAAAAACGTGCGTACACCCGTGCGACCAGCAGCCAGAAATGCGTGCGTGCCGGTGGCAAGAACAGTGACCTGGAAAACGTCGGTTATACCGCTCGTCACCACACCTTCTTCGAAATGCTGGGTAACTTCAGCTTCGGTGACTATTTCAAGCACGACGCAATCACCTACGCCTGGACCTTCCTGACCGGCGTCCTGAAGCTGCCCAAGGAAAAACTCTGGGTAACGGTCTACGCCTCGGATGACGAAGCCTATGACATCTGGACCCAGCAGATCGGTGTGCCGGTCGAGCGCATGATCCGCATCGGCGACAACAAAGGCGCGCCGTACGCCTCCGACAACTTCTGGACCATGGGCGATACCGGCCCGTGCGGTCCTTGCACCGAGATTTTCTACGATCACGGCGCCGACATCTGGGGCGGCCCACCGGGCTCGCCGGAAGAAGACGGCGACCGTTACATCGAGATCTGGAACAACGTGTTCATGCAGTTCAACCGCACCGCCGATGGCGTGTTGCATCCGCTGCCAGCACCGTCGGTCGACACCGGCATGGGCCTGGAGCGGATCAGTGCGGTGATGCAGCACGTTCATTCCAACTATGAAATCGACCTGTTCAAGAACCTGCTGAGCGCATCCGCCAAGGCCATTGGCTGCACCAATGACGATCAGTCTTCGCTGAAGGTTGTGTCCGATCACATCCGTTCGTGCGGTTTCCTGATTGCCGACGGCGTGCTGCCGTCCAACGAAGGTCGTGGCTACGTGCTGCGCCGGATCATTCGTCGTGCGTGCCGTCACGGTAACAAGCTGGGCGCGACCGGCAGCTTCTTCTACAAGATCGTCGCGGCGCTGGTTGCCGAGATGGGCGAAGCCTTCCCGGAACTGCAGAAGCAACAAGCCAACATCGAGCGCGTGCTCAAGGCCGAAGAAGAGCAGTTCTCCAAGACCCTGGAGCACGGCCTGAAGATTCTCGAGCAGGATCTGCTGGAACTCAAAGGCACCGTGGTGCCGGGCGACGTGGTGTTCAAACTCTACGACACCTACGGTTTCCCGATGGACCTGACCGCGGACATCGCCCGCGAGCGCAACCTGACCGTCGACGAAGCCGGCTTCGAACGCGAAATGGAAGCCCAGCGCGTCCGTGCCCGTTCCGCCAGTTCGTTCGGTCTGGACTACAACACGCTGGTCAAGGTTGACGTGGCGACCGAATTCACCGGCTACAAGGCCACCAGTGGTTCGGCGAAAATTGTCGCTATCTATAAAGAAGGCAAGTCCGTCGACGTCTTGAGTGAAGGCGAAGAGGGCGTGATCGTTCTCGATCAGACCCCGTTCTACGCTGAATCCGGCGGTCAGGTTGGCGACTGCGGTTACCTGCAATCGAACATCGGCCGTTTCGACGTGCGCGACACCACCAAGACCGGTGGCGCGTTCCTGCACCACGGTGTGCAGGCATTGGGCAGCCTGACTGTCGGTTCGCCGGTCGAGACCCACGTCGAAGCCGACGTGCGCCACGCGACATCGCTGAACCACTCGGCCACTCACTTGCTGCACGCGGCATTGCGTCAGGTGCTGGGCGATCACGTTCAGCAGAAAGGTTCGTTGGTCGACAGTCAGCGCCTGCGCTTTGACTTCAGCCACTTCGAAGCCATCAAGCCTGAGCAACTGAAGGCGCTGGAAGACATCGTCAACGCCGAGATTCGCAAGAACACGGCTGTTGAAACCGAAGAAACCGATATCGAAACCGCCAAGCAAAAAGGCGCCATGGCGCTGTTTGGCGAGAAGTATGGCGACAACGTGCGCGTACTGAGCATGGGCGGCGATTTCTCCGTCGAACTGTGCGGCGGGATCCACGCCAACCGTACCGGCGACATCGGCCTGCTGAAAATCATCAGCGAAGGCGGTGTGGCTTCCGGTGTGCGTCGTATCGAAGCGGTCACCGGCGCTGCGGCACTGGCATACTTGAACGCTGCCGAAGAACAACTCAAGGAAGCGGCCAACCTGGTCAAGGGCAGCCGCGACAACCTGATCGACAAGCTGTCGGCTGTGCTGGAGCGCAACCGTCTGCTGGAGAAGCAACTCGAGCAGTTGCAGGCCAAGGCTGCCAGCGCGGCGGGCGACGATCTGTCGGCTTCCGCCCTGGACGTCAAAGGCGTGAAAGTGCTGGCCGTGCGTCTGGACGGTCAGGATGGCAAGGCGCTGCTGGCGCTGGTCGATCAACTGAAAAACAAACTCGGCCGCGCAGTGATCCTGCTCGGCAGTGTCCATGAGGAAAAGGTCGTTCTGGTTGCAGGCGTAACCAAAGACCTGACTGGCCAACTCAAAGCCGGTGATTTGATGAAGCAAGCCGCTGCGGCAGTGGGCGGGAAGGGCGGTGGTCGTCCAGACATGGCGCAGGGCGGTGGTACTGACGCTGGCTCACTGGATGCGGCATTGGCCCTGACTGTTCCATTTGTAGAGCAGGGTTTATAAGGCAGTGTGTCCGGCCCACAGTCTAGTGGTGGGCCGGAACGCTGTTTGAGTGATTATTTGGGCGCCCTTCATGGGCAGAGGCGGCTTTGAAATGGCTTTGATCGTACAGAAATTTGGAGGCACCTCGGTCGGCACTGTCGAGAGAATCGAGCAGGTCGCCGACAAGGTTAAGAAATTCCGCGATGCCGGCGATGACCTGGTGGTTGTGCTGTCTGCAATGAGCGGCGAAACCAACCGTCTGATCGATCTGGCCAAGCAAATCAGTGGCGACGGCCAACCGGTTCCGCGTGAGCTGGATGTGATCGTCTCCACCGGTGAGCAGGTGACGATTGCCCTGTTGGCCATGGCGCTGATCAAGCGCGGCGTGCCAGCGGTGTCCTACACCGGCAACCAGGTACGGATTCTGACGGATAGCGCGCACAATAAAGCGCGTATCTTGCAGATTGATGACCAGAAGATTCGCGGTGATCTGAAGGCAGGTCGTGTGGTGGTTGTCGCCGGTTTCCAGGGTGTCGACGAGCACGGCAACATCACCACCCTCGGTCGTGGCGGTTCCGACACCACCGGCGTGGCGCTGGCGGCAGCCTTGAAGGCTGACGAATGCCAGATCTACACCGACGTCGACGGCGTCTACACCACCGACCCGCGTGTGGTGTCCGTGGCCCAGCGCCTGGACAAGATTACCTTCGAAGAGATGCTGGAAATGGCCAGCCTCGGTTCCAAGGTGTTGCAGATCCGTGCGGTGGAATTCGCCGGCAAGTACAACGTTCCGCTGCGCGTACTGCACAGCTTCAAGGAGGGTCCGGGCACCCTCATTACTATTGATGAAGAGGAAACCATGGAACAGCCGATCATTTCCGGCATCGCTTTCAACCGCGATGAAGCCAAGCTGACCATCCGTGGCGTGCCAGACACCCCGGGCGTTGCATTCAAGATTCTCGGCCCGATCAGCGCCGCGAACATCGAAGTCGACATGATCGTGCAGAACGTTGCGCACGATAACACCACCGACTTCACCTTCACCGTACACCGCAACGACTTCCAGGCCGCGCAAACCGTGCTGGAAAACACCGCTCGCGAGATCGGTGCCCGTGAGGTCGTTGGCGACATCAAGATCGCCAAGGTCTCGATCGTCGGCGTCGGCATGCGCTCCCACGCAGGTGTGGCCAGCCGCATGTTCGAATCCCTGGCGAAAGAGAGCATCAACATCCAGATGATCTCGACTTCGGAAATCAAGGTTTCCGTGGTGATCGAAGAGAAGTACCTGGAACTGGCTGTGCGCGCCCTGCACACGGCTTTCGAACTGGACGCGCCGGCCCGAACGGGCGAGTGATGCGTTTGCCGAAGGGCGCGGTCTGACCGCGCCCTTTTGTTTTTTTGAATGGTGCGGCTCGAAGCTGTTCTTTTGCCCGCGCTAGTCAATACTCAGGCATGTAGGGCTACGATCTTTCAGGTTGTAGGTCGAGTGCCTTTTTTTTGCAGACTGTTGTCCCTGAAATGAAATGCGTGAGGAGAAAGGTATGCTGATTCTGACTCGTCGGTGCGCAGAAAGCCTGATTATTGGTGATGGAGAAATCACCGTGACCGTGCTCGGCGTTAAAGGAAATCAAGTGCGTATCGGTGTCAACGCCCCGAAAGAGGTTGCGGTCCACCGTGAGGAAATTTACCTGCGTATAAAGAAAGAGAAGGACGAAGAACCAAGCCATTAATTTTTATCGTTTTTTATGTTTGCAAACGGGGAAGAAGCTGGTTAATATACGCCCCGTGTTGCGGAGAGCTGGCCGAGTGGCCGAAGGCGCTCCCCTGCTAAGGGAGTACACCTCAAAAGGGTGTCGGGGGTTCGAATCCCCCGTTCTCCGCCATTATTTGCGTAGTACGTTGTAATCTGGCTTCTTCGGTAAGTTGTTGAAATTACTAGAAAAAAGCGCTTTACAAAAAGATTCGACGGCCTATAATGCGCGGCAACAAATGCACTCGTAGCTCAGCTGGATAGAGTACTCGGCTACGAACCGAGCGGTCACAGGTTCGAATCCTGTCGAGTGCACCATTTAAGAGTTGTTTGCAGTGATGTGAGCTACTCTGTTTCAACCAGTTGTGATCTGGTCTAAAAACACAAATTGCACTCGTAGCTCAGCTGGATAGAGTACTCGGCTACGAACCGAGCGGTCACAGGTTCGAATCCTGTCGAGTGCACCAAACAACAAAAAGCCCGCGTTTAACGCGGGCTTTTTGCCGTCTGGGATTTGGCTTTTCCTCTGGTACAACCTCTCTCATCGAATTCGACGTGTGCGCTGCGACCTCGCTTGGTGTCGTATCGGTAGCTCGTCGCCGAATTCCGAATACTGATCTTGTCTGGCTTGCCGAGGGCGCTTTCGACGTCTTGCCGGGTCATGCCGGCAACAATCCGTTGATTGATGATTGCTTCCCTGCGTTCCCGGGCATCGATCTGGTTTCCACAGTTGTCCTCTGTCTGGCCGACGACTGTCGGCTCCCTCCTTTTGATATTCATACGTGATGTTTCACGAAAGTCCGCTTCCGGCATAAGCGACACCGTGCTGCCGGGGGTAAACGTACGCACTTCCTGGAACGAAAGGCTTTCTCCGGCCGTACAACTCAGCGTGGTGAAGGTGATGCGGCCGTTTGCTGCCTCGCAGCGGTGAACGGTTGAGGCAAGTACCACGGGCGGCAGGCAGAGCAGGGCGATCAGCAGAAAATAACAGGCATTCAATGGCATCAAACGTCCTCCATGACGGTCTGACTCAAGGGTAGCCGCTACATTTTTCAGCGCTGGTGTGTTTTCTTTTCAGAATGAGTCGTCGCATTTTCACGGATCAGGACGGCGCTCAGGTTTGTCTCGCAAGCGCTTGTTTCAGCCGCGATTTTTTAACATTTAAAACCGTTGGGCGGTGTATCATTGCGCCCGTCAGCCCCGCCGGGGCTTGTGGAATACCTCCATGGACTTACCCAGTAGTAATTCAGTAAACCGCTTTTCCAATCATGAATTGACTGATTGATCCTTCCGGCGTGCCCCGCTGCTGGGAGTGGAGTTCGCCTATGTCCGAAGTTGAAGTAAAGAAAACGCAAGAAAGCCTGCAGGACCGCCTCGCTCAAGTGATTGAGCTGTTGCAGCGTCAGCGGGTGGTCGAAGACCTGACTCATCGCCAGGAAGGTCCGCATCACGACCGGGTTGAAAACCTGGTTCACCGGCAAAACCTCGTCGAGCTGCAACGCAAGCTCGATGACCTGCACTCCGCCGACGTTGCCTACATCCTTGAAGCCTTGCCGCTGGACGATCGTCTGACGCTCTGGCAATTGGTCAAGGCTGACCGCGACGGCGACATCCTGCTCGAAGTGTCCGACTCGGTACGTGAAACCCTGATCGCCGACATGGACGATCACGAGCTCCTGGCGGCGGCCAAGGACATGGATGCCGACGAACTGGCTGACCTGGCCTCCGAGCTGCCGCGAGACGTCGTCCACGAGCTGATGGAAACCCTCGACGGTCAACAGCGTGAGCGCGTCCGCTCCGCGTTGTCCTATGACGAGGAGCAGGTCGGTGCGCTGATGGACTTCGAGATGGTGACGATCCGTGAGGACGTCAGTCTTGAAGTGGTGTTGCGCTACCTGCGTCGGCTCAAGGAGCTGCCGGGTCACACCGACAAACTGTTTGTGGTCGATTACGACGGCGTGCTCAAGGGCGTGCTGCCGATCAAGCGTTTGCTGGTCAACGACCCGGAAAAGCAGGTTTCGGAAGTGATGGCCAGCGACCCGGTGAGTTTTCACCCGGACGAAGACGCCTACGATGCTGCACAAGCGTTCGAACGTTACGACTTGATCTCGGCCCCGGTGGTCGACAAGAACGGCAAGCTGATCGGCCGTCTGACCATCGATGAAATGGTCGACCTGATTCGTGAAGAGAGCGAAAACGAAGTTCTCAACATGGCGGGTCTGCGTGAAGAGGAAGATATTTTCGCGTCAGTCTGGAAATCCCTGCGCAACCGCTGGGCTTGGCTGGCAATCAACCTGATCACCGCCTTTATTGCCTCTCGCGTGATCGGATTGTTCGAAGGTTCGATCGAGAAACTGGTGGCGCTCGCGGCATTGATGCCGATCGTGGCGGGCATCGGTGGCAACTCGGGTAACCAGACCATCACCATGATCGTTCGCGCCATGGCGCTGGACCAGGTGAGTACCGGCAATACCTCGCGTCTGATGCGCAAGGAGCTGGCCGTCGGTTTGATCAACGGTTTGGTGTGGGGTGGGGTGATTGGTGCGGTGGCCTACCTGCTTTACGGCAGTTGGTCCCTTGGTGTGGTGATGACCGCTGCCATGACGCTCAACCTGTTGCTCGCGGCGTTGATGGGTGTGTTGATCCCCATGACCCTGGCGAAGATGGGGCGCGACCCGGCGATGGGCGCCAGCGTGATGATTACGGCCATGACCGACAGCGGTGGTTTCTTCATCTTCCTCGGGCTGGCGACCATCTTCCTGCTCTGATCCCCAGGCAGAACAAAACCCGCCATCCGGCGTAGAACTGTAGGAGCGAGCCTGCTCGCGATGGACTCAAGAACGACGCGTTTATCCAGTATTAACGCATCATCGTTTACGTCCATCGCGAGCAGGCTCGCTCCTACAGGTTTCCGGGTGGCGGGTTTTTTTGTGGCTGAATTTCAGGCAAAAAAAAAGCCAGCGATTAAGCTGGCTTGAGCGTTCGGATGAATCAGGAGGCGTCTGCGGCCATTTCGGCGTCGTGGGCAATCAGCGAAACGAGTGCGTTCTGCTGGCGGTGGGAGAGTTGGCGGAAGCGCTGCAGCAGTTCGCGTTCGTGCAGTGACAGCTCCGGGCTGTCCAGTCGCATGCTCAACTCTTCACCCAGTGCGCCTTCCTGAATGAGACTCTGCTCAAGGCGCGCAATGATTTCGGAGTTCATGCTGCGATGATGATTGCGAGCCACCTCGGCAATGCGTTCACGCATTCCGTCTGGCAGACGTACGACGAACTTGTCAGCCGTACGGCTGGAATAAATTGCCTGTTTCAATGGGCGCATATATTTAACCGGTTAGTTCAGGGGAGCGGTTCTCGGGATTGGCCGCGCGATGTCTGATAGGACAAGGACTCTGGCCAAATGTTCAACCTGAATTGATAGAGGCTCGCATCATGCCTCAAAGAAGCCAGATCATTGGCGTCAATTCTGTGACAAATATTGAACTGGATAAAGGCGTTATGCCAGCACCAATTATCAGAAATGCGGACTGGTTTGAAAAGACTACCCATGTCCGTATCGCTGGCCGCGTCCTATTGCACGACAGGAGATGTCCTGGGACACCTGAAGGTGCATGCTGTGCGGATTTCGATCACGATTCCTTACTTCGTACAGAATAGTGGCAATTGGCCGATTTACTAGTGGCAACCACGACATGGGGGGCTAATTCAGGATGGATGGCAGACTGATTTACCTGATGGGGCCTTCCGGATCCGGCAAGGACAGTCTCATCGAGGCCGCTCGTGCGCCTTTGCAGGCAATCAACTGCGAAGTGGTGCGTCGGGTCATTACGCGTTCAGCCGAATCCTTGGGCGAAGATGCCATCGGTGTTTCCCGTGAAGAGTTCGCGCGCCGCAAAGAAGAGGGCGACTTCGCGCTGTGCTGGCATGCCAATGGCCTGGATTACGGTATTCCCGTCGTGATCGATCAATGGCTCAAGGAGGGCAGGGATGTCCTGATCAACGGTTCCCGCGGGCACTTGGCTCAGGCGCTACGCCGCTATCCAGCGTTGGTGCCGATTCTGTTGACGGTCAAGGAGGACGTGCTGCGAGAGCGCTTGTTGCGGCGCGGGCGTGAAAGTCTGGCGGAGATTGAGGCGAGATTGCGCAGAAATGAACTGTTCACGGCGGACGCCTCAGTCGGTGAGACGCTAATCCACCGACTCGACAATTCAGGCGAACTTTCGGACACAGTGGCCGGCCTGTTGAAGCTGATACACGTCAGCGCAACACCGGATCAAACTTGATCTTGCGGCCAGCGACCAGCGCCAGCACGAACAACGCACTGAAAATGCCGCAGGCAATCAACGGCAGAGTGATGACTGCGTCTTCTACCAGTGATAAATGAAGAATGCCGCTGAGCAGGGCGAGGACGAAAAATCCTGCGGCTGATTTGGACATGCTGTGCTCCTGATGGGTTGTTCAAAATACCAGGCGTTCTGAAGACTGCGCTGGCAACAGGACATTTTCCTGACTCACTTCTTGACCGACAAAACCCTGCTGATTACCCAACACCGCCAATTGAGGTGCCTTCTGTACCTGGAGGTAATGAGGCATTCGTTGGGCAACCGGCTCGGCACCGCTCTGCGGGGCAAAATGAAAACCCAAAAAAATCGCCAGAGCGATCGCGTTCGAGAGTAAAAGGGCGCGGTTCATGAGGGCTGACCTCCGTTGTTCTTTGAGAACAGCTGAAGCAGCCGACGTGCCAAGAGTCTAACGGCTATTAAATCCTTTAAAAACAAAGAATTAAGATAATCGTGCAAGGTGGCCTCATTGCAATTTGCAATGATGACTTTTTGCGGTGATGCAATTTGCACGGTCAACAAATCCCGTGCTGTAGAGGGGCGTCTGCCTACACTTAAAAAGCCTACGGACGACATGACAAAATCAGACCCGCCCGTTAACATGCACGCCGTCCATCGCATCGCATTTCTCGCGGGCGACTTGTGTCTCAGTAGCTCAATTGGATAGAGCATCCCCCTCCTAAGGGGAAGGTTGGCAGTTCGAACCTGCCCTGGGACACCATCAATTTCCAGCCCTGTGGCTGTCAAAAAAGCCCCGCCAGGATCTCGTATCCGGCGGGGCTTTTTCGTGTGCGATCACCTGACGACCAACATTTGAAAGACGCTCGTTGCTGTGCCTTACTCCAAAGACCACACAGGGAGCGAAATCGATGCGACGCAGGGGCGCCCAATTCTGGTTGTGGACCAACACGCGATTGCCTCTGCACACCCACGAAGAAGTGCTGGGCAGTGGCGTGCAAATCGAGGTGCATGCGCGGATCAGTGTTGAAGGGGTTACCCAGATTTTTGTAGGTGTCTATGGCGCTGATGGCTGGCCGATTCGCGAGGAGCATCATGACCTCAAGGCGGGTGAGCATTACTGCGCCGCATTGAAGTGGGGGACCCAGCGGGCGAGAGAGATTGTGGCGGACACTCAGGAGTTCGTCGCGCCGCACCGGGTGCAATTGACGTTGAGTCCGGTGATTACCGATGAGTCGGTCGTCGCGTTGCGCCGGATGGAGATGACTGAGCGTGAACGCTTGAAGCTCAGGTCTGCCGATGCCTGGTCAGAGTACCTGGACGCCAAGGAGGCCATGCTCGTCTTGATGCGCTCCACCAAGGTTGACCCTATGGTCTGGGCCGATCACAAGGAGCGTCTCAGGCAGGCGATCGATCGGCGCGCTTGCGTGCAGCGCGACTATCTGAACTGAGCGCGCTTCAGCGCTGGTTGCGCAGCGTCTCGATGGTCTGGATCAGGTCATCGTAGGACACCGGTTTGCCAACATGCTGGTCAAAGCCCGACTGTCGTGATTTCTGAATGTCGCTGTGAGCCCCGTAGCCGGTCAGGGCGATGGCCGGTACATCCTTCGCGAGCGGCAACTCACGCAGTGCGCTCATCAACTCGTGGCCATTCATGACCGGCATGCCGAGGTCGGAAATGATCAGGTCGAATCGAGTGCTTTTTGCCGCGTCCAGCGCCGCCACCGGACGGTCAAAGGCAATTACCTGCGCATCTTCCATCTCCAGCAGCATTTTCAGGGTTTCCAGCACGTCCGCGGAATCGTCCACCAACAGAATCGTCAGTCCGCTCAGTCTGCCGCAGGCCTCTTCGGTCTGGGCAGCGGCTTGCGCTTCGCCGGCGGTTTTGGCCAATGGCAGGTAGACGGTGAACGTGCAGCCTGTGCCTACGCCGGCCGAACTCACCTCGACTGCACCGCGTTGCGCCTCGGTCAACTGACGGACCAGCGACAAACCAATCCCGAGCCCTTCACGGTTATGGGTGGCATGTTGTTTTTCAGCCTGGCCGAACAGGTCGAACACGTGATCGAGGTTTTCCGGGGCAATGCCGACGCCATTGTCTTTGATGTCGAGCCGCGCCATGTCCCCGGCCTGGCTGGCGATCAATTGCACACGCCCCTTGGCCGGGGTGAATTTCAGTGCATTGTTCACCAGGTTCCAGATGATTTGCTCCAGCCGTGTCGGATCGGCCTGGACCATCAATGCATCGGACGGCACGAGCAGTTCGACCGTGACGTCATGCTGGTCATTGAGCACGACAGTGTGGACATCGCGCAGCACACTGGCGAGGTCGACGGCGACCGTTTGCAGCTTGAGCTTGCCGGTGCGGACCCGGGCGACATCCAGCAGATCGTCGATGATCCGCGCCTGGCTGGTGACCGCGTCGCAGATGGTGTTCACCGCCCTGGCCGCCGGTGCCAGCGACTTGGTCACCGGCAAGCGCCGCAGCAATTCTGCGTTTAGCTGGATCAGGTTCAGCGGATGCTTGAGCTCGTGGGACATGACCGCAAAGAACTCGTCCTTGAGGTTGTTGGTGTTACGAGTCTCGGCCAGTTCCTGGCTCTGTTCTTCGTGCTGGCGTTTATGGCCGGTCAGGTCACGGGCAATTTTCACGTAGCCCTGCAGGTTATCGCCGCTGAGCAGAGTCACTTCGCCGCTGCAAAAGAAGCGGCTGCCATCCTTGCGCAAATGCCAGCGTTCATCGTCGCTGCGGCCGTGGTTGCGCACCGTCAGCAGCTCGTTTTCCGGCACGCCCGCGGCGCGGTCCTCTGCAGAGAAGATGAAGTCATAGTAGGCGCCCTCGGCCTCGGCCTTGCTGTAGCCGAAGATCAACTCCGCGCCTTTGTTCCAGGTGGTGATCACCCCTTGTTCATCGAGCGTGATGATTGCGTAGTCGCGGGTGCTTTCAGCGACCAGGCGCATGCGCTCCTCGCCCAGGCGCAGCTCTTCTTCGGCCGCCCGACGCTTGGTGATGTCGATGAAGGTCAACACTGTGCCGTCGATGTGGTCTTCGCTGGAGCGGTAGGGCAGCAGGCGGGCGATGTACCAGCGATTGTCGGTGCTGCTGACTTCACGCTCGATCATGTTCAGCGATTCGAACACCAGCGCCGCGTCACCGGCCAGATTGTCGTAATGCAGGCGGTGGGTGATGTCGAGCAGGGAGCGCCCGGTGTCCACCGGCAGCATGCTGAAAATGTCGGTGGCACGCGGGGTGAACCACTTGATGCGCATGCTGCGGTCGACAAACACCGTGGCGATGTCGGTGGAGGCGATCAGGTTGGTCAGGTAGTCGTTGATCTTGTCGGTTTCTTCGACCTTGGTTTTCAGCTCGAAATTGACCGTCAGCAACTCTTCGTTGATGGATTGCAGCTCTTCTTTACTGGTCTCCAGCTCTTCGGTGGCCGAGCGCAGCTCTTCGTTGATCGCCTGCATTTCTTCGTTGGAGGCCTTGAGCTCTTCGCTGGAGACCTCCGATTGTTCGATGGTGTCCTGCAAATGCAGCTTGGTGCGTTGCAGTTCGCGTTCGAGGTTGGACAGCACCTGGTTTTCGTTCTGCAGCACGGTGGTTGCCGCCAGCTCTGAAGGATCGACTTCGACCTCCTCGAAAATCACCAGCACGTACTCGCTGTCCGAGCCTTCATCCTTGTAGGGATGAGCGACCAGATCGATCAGATAACGCCGCTCATCACGCTTGATCGACACCTCGCGGGATTTGACCGACAGGCTGCTTTGCTGAACCTGGAACAACGTGGTGCGCAGTTCCAGGCGCAGCTCTGGAAGGATCAACGTCAGTAAATTGCGCGACATCTCACCACCGACGTGCCGCAGGAAACGCCCGGCACTTTCACTCATGTGCAGAATGTCGGCGTTGGCGTCGACGATCACGCTCGGTGGCGCCGATTGTTCGAGGGCACGTTGATGGATGTCGGCGAAAGAGGTTTTGCGCTGCACACCGCTGTGCGTCGGCTGCTGGGAAATGTTGGTCCGCACGTAGCCTCCACGCGGCATGGTCGGCGTGCGGCGGCTGTTGGCCGTACCGGTTTTGGCGCGGAAGATCCGGTTGCGTTTGTCTACCGGGGCGAACAGTTCGTGGCACGCGTCCGCGCTCTCGGAGGAGCCGAGAAACAGGAACCCGCCGGGGCGCAGGGCAAAGTGGAACATTTGCAGGATTTCGCGCTGCACTTCGCGATCGAGATAGATCAGCAGGTTGCGGCACACGATCAGGTCGATCTGCGAGAACGGCGGATCGGACAGCAGGCTGTGTTTGGCGAACAGGACTTTTTCGCGGATTTCCTTGCGAATCCGGTAATGGTCATCTTCCTTGAGGAAGTAATGCCGCAGTCGCGTGGGCGGCACGTCGGTGACGATGGCTTGCGGGTACAGCCCGGCCCGGCCGACGCTGATGGCGCGCTCGTCAATGTCAGTGGCAAACAATTGCAGCGAAGCCGCACTGGCGTCGAGTTGCAACTGATCGCTGAGCAACATCGCCAGGCTGTAGGCTTCTTCGCCGGTGGAACAACCCGCAGACCAGACGCGAATTTCTTCTTTCTCTGGCTGTGCCGACACGGCGGCACTGACCAGTTGCGGCACGACATCGCGCTCCAGCGCTTCGAAGGCCTCGCGATCGCGGAAGAAGTTGGTCACGCCGATCAGCATGTCGCCGAGCAGGGCCTTGGTTTCTTCGGGATTGTTTTGTAGGTAATGGAAATAGGACGCCAGATCCGGTTGAGACGTGACCTGCATCCGCCGTTCGATCCGGCGCAACACGGTGGCGCGTTTGTAGTGTTTGAAATCATGGCCGGTGCCGGTACGCAACTGGATCAGAATGTCGTGCAGCATTTGCTCCGCCACCAGCGCTTCGCGTTCGGAGATGGCGACAATGGTCTGCGGTTCGGGGTCGTTGGCAATGGGCAAGCTGATTTCCTGAGAGTTACGCCACAGCTCCAGCAGTTTTTGCGGCATTTCAACGACCGGCAGAACCAGGTCAACCATACGGGTATCGATGGCGGCGCGGGGCATGCCATCGAACTCGGCGTCTTCCGGTGCCTGCGCCAGCGTGACGCCGCCCTGTTCCTTGATCCGCGAAAGACCGACGGCACCGTCGGAACCGGTGCCCGACAGCACCAGGCAGAACGCTCGTTCCCGATGGACATCGGCCAGGTCGCGGAAGAACAGATCGATCGAGGCGTGCCGGGATTCCCGTGTATCGCTGGTACTGACCTCAAGAAAACCATCGTTCATCGACAGGCGTTGTGCCGGTGAAATGACGTACACATGGTTTTTCTCGATGGACACCCTTTCAGTGACTTGCAGAACCGGCATCGCGGTCGATTCCTGGACGATCCTGTCGGCAATGCTCTGGTGATCGGGGGAGAGGTGAAGAATGATCACGAACGCCATGCCGTTGTCCTGCGGCATGTTTTCGAAGAACAGCTTGATGGCTTGCAGCCCACCTGCCGACGCGCCAATTCCCACCACCGGAAAATCCAGGGTACTGGGGATCAGGGTCTTTCGCTCATTGGAGTTCACTGAGCGATTGGGGGTGGTGGTCATAACTTATGCCTGTGCCGACGACGGGAGCGTCTGGGTCTGAAAGAGGGGTAGCAGACGCGTTGCAATAAATCAGGATAATCCCGTTTTTCAATAACGCCTTCAAATATTTAGCCCGCATTCGCGGCCCTTTTAAATTTGGACTCCAGCGGCGCAAATGCATTCCAATTCTTCAAGTGAATGGCCCTGCTGGCCGATAACCCGGACAGTCATGATCTTCTTCTTAAAATTGCCTGGAAATCTTCGATGCTGTCGTATCACCAAAAGCGTTTTTTGATCGTCGATGATTTCTCGGATTTCCGCAGTTCCGTCAGGTCCATGCTGCGTGAGCTGGGCGTCAAGGACGTGGACACCGCCGACACCGGCGAGCAGGCGCTGCGCATGTGTTCGCAGAAGTCCTACGATTTCATCCTCCAGGATTTCCACCTTGGTGATGGCAAGAAGAACGGTCAGCAGGTTCTCGAAGACCTGATGGTCGAGAAGCTGATCAGCCACGAAGCCGTGTTCGTCATGGTCACCGCCGAGACCAGCCAGGCGATGGTGCTCAGCGCCCTGGAACACGAGCCCGATGCTTACCTGACCAAACCCTTCAACCGTTCCGGCCTGGCCCAACGCCTGGAGCGTCTGGAGCAGCGCAAGACCTTGCTCAAGCCGATCCTGCAGGCGCTCGATCGCGGTAAACCGGTTGAAGTGCTCAATGCCTGCATCGCCTTGTGCAAGCAGGACATCCGCTACTCGCCGCTGTGTTTGCGTTACCGCGCCGATGCCTTGCGCGACTTGAATCAGAACGAAGCGTTGGAGCGACTCTACGACAGCATCATTGCCGATCGGCCTTTGCCATGGGCATTTGCCGGGCTGGGCCAGTTGCTGTTCAAGCGGGGTCAGGTCAGCCAGGCCAAGGGCGTCTACGAAAAAGCGTTGAAAGTGTTCCCGATGATGCCGGCGCTGTATGACGGCATGGCCGATGTGCTGGTCGCCGAGGGCGACACCAAGGCTGCGCAACAGGTGTTGGAGGAGGCGATTCGTTTGTCGCCGCTGGCCGTACGCCGGCAAGCGCTGCTGGGTAAGCTGGCGATGACCAACGAAGATTTCGATACCGCGTCCAAAGCTTACCGTCAGGCCGTCAGCCAAGGTGCCCAGTCACGTTTCAAGGACGCCGAAAGCAACCTCGGTCTCGCCCATGCGTTGATCAGCAAGGGCAGCGAAAAGGGCCTGGACACCCGGACCCGGCTGGAAATCAACACCACGCTGAGTGCCGTGGCCAAGGAAAACCCTTCCGACCCGGGCCTGCAGATTCGTGCGCGGCTGATGAAGGCCACCAGCCTGTTGCTCAACGACGCCGAAACCGCGGAAAAGCTCACCGAGCAAGCGATGTTGCGCCTCGATGGCATGGAGCAATTCATGAGTGCCGAAGCGGCGCTGCTGGTGGCCAAGCAGCTGCAAATGCTTGGGCAGGCTGATGCCGGTAAGTCGATGCTGAAAAACTGCGCAGAAATCTACGGCGACGATCCGACAGTGATGCAGGGTATCGCCAAGCTGACCGACGACCCGAGCATCCTCAACTCCGGCAACGATGCTGCGGAACTCAACCGTCAAGGCGTGCGGGTGTACAAGACCGGCAACCTGGTGGAGGCGCGGGCGGTGTTCCGCAAAGCCCTGGCGTTGCAACCGAAGAACATCAGTATTGCGTTGAACATGGCGCAATCGCTGCTGCATGGCACCGACACCAGCGCGCCATCGGCGGAGCTTGAAGAATGTCGCGCCTGCCTGAAAACGGTCGGCCTGATGCCCGACACCGATGCGCGATATGCGCGTTATCAGAAACTGAAAATCAAGGCGTTCAGCGGATGAACCAAGACAACCCGGCACTGGATTTCTCCACGGTGATTGCTTCCACCGTGCACGACATGAAGAACTCTCTGGCGATGCTGATGCAGGCACACAGCCAATGGCTGGCGCGCTTGCCCGATCCGGCGCGGCACACCCCGGAGCAGGGCGTGATCGATTTCGAGTTCGCCCACCTCAACGGCATGCTGGTTCAGTTGCTGGGGCTGTACAAACTCGGCGTCAACCAGATGCCGCTGCAGCCGGCTTATCACGAACTGGATGACTTCATCGAAGCGCAACTGGCCTGCCATCAGGACGTGTTCGCCAGTCGCGGCATCATGGCGACCTATGAAGTGGACCCGCTGAGCCCGCTGGGTTTCTTCGACCGTGAGCTGATTGCGTCGGTGCTGGCCAACAGCATCAACAACGCCATCCGTTACGCCCGTCACGCATTGTTGATCACGGTGAGCGACGAGGCCGGGCAATTGGTGTTGACCATCAACGACGATGGCGAGGGTTATCCGGCCGAGATGATCGAGCGTCAGGCCGATTACGTGCAGGGCATCAACCACAGCAGCGGCAGCACCGGCTTGGGCCTGTATTTCGCCGGACGGATTGCCGCCTTGCATCAGCGCAACGGCATCGGTGGGCGCACAGAAATCAGCAACGGCGGCCCGTTGGGCGGTGGAGTGTTCAGCCTCTATCTCCCCTGAATACCCCGCATCCCCCTGTAGGAGCTGGCTTGCCAGCGATGAGGGCTTTGAACTCTGCGGCGTTCTTACGAACGCCATCGCCGGCAAGCCGGCTCCTACAAGGATTGTGGTGACGGTTATTTCGGCGTTGTCGTCCGCCATGACGTTTTTGTTTGTCGCTGCTTGATATTCCGAACACGCGGAGCCTATTTTGTACGGTCGCCGTTCGCGGCTTGCACAACTACAAAGGATTGCGTCATGACAACCGGTGGCCAGCGCTCACTCGCGCAGCGATTGACGGGCATTGATGAGATTGAATGTGTTACGCCGGATTTGAACGGCGTGCCCCGTGGCAAGGTCATGACGGCCGAAGGCTTTCACGAGGGGCGGCGTTTGCAGATGGCGCGGGGTGTGCTGCTGCAATGCATCATGGGCGGATATCCGCCAGCGCGTTTTTACGGCAGCGATGACGGCGACCTGGCACTGGTGCCAGACCCTGCGCAGATCCATCGCTTGCCCTGGAGCAAACAGCCGCGTGCCTTGGCCATTTGCGATGCGGACGAACTGACCGGCGAAAGCTCCCCTCTGTCGACTCGTGGTCAACTCAAAGCAGTTATCGCGCGTTACGCCGCTCTTGGGCTGGCGCCGGTAGTGGCCACTGAGCTTGAGTTTTTTGTCTTCGCACCCAACACCGACCCGACGCAACCGTTCCAGCCGCCGGTGGGCCTGGACGGTCGGCGCGAGGACGGTCATTCGGCGTTCAGTGTCAGTTCCAATAACGGCTTGCGGCCGTTTTTCAGTGAAGTCTATGAGTGCATGGCGGCCCTCGGTTTGCCGCGCGATACGTTCATGCACGAGATGGGCGTCAGCCAGTTCGAGATCAACCTGCTGCACGGTGATCCGTTGTTGCTGGCCGACCAGACATTGCTGTTCAAGCATCTGCTTAAAGAAGTGGCGCTCAAGCATGGGCTGACGGTGGTCTGCATGGCCAAGCCACTGGCGCACACGCCGGGCAGCTCGATGCATATTCACCAGAGCATCGTCGAGATCGCCACCGGGCGTAACGTCTTCAGCGACGAGGCCGGCGAGCCGACGGCGACCTTCCGTCACTTCATCGGTGGCCAGCAGGCCTGCATGGCGGATTTCACGGCATTATTTGCACCGAACGTGAACTCCTATCAGCGCTTGTGCCATCCGTTCGCATCACCGAATAATGCCTGCTGGTCCCACGACAATCGGGCGGCCGGTTTGCGCATTCCGGCCAGCTCGCCGGTGGCGCGTCGGGTGGAAAATCGCCTGCCGGGCGCTGATGCCAACCCATATCTGGCGATTGCAGCGAGCCTGGCGGCAGGGTTGTATGGCATCGAAAATACAGTGGAGCCGAGTGAAGCGATCCAGGGTGAGTTCGAGGTGCCGGATAATCTTTCGTTGCCGTGTACCTTGCATGCCGCTCTCGAACGTCTGAAACGTAGCCAATTGGCGAAGGAACTGTTCGGCAAGGAGTTCATCGAAGGCTACGTCGCTTCGAAGACCATGGAGTTGACCAGCTTCTTTGATGAAATTACGCCCTGGGAGCGCCGTGTTTTAGCCGCCCAGGCCTGACGAACCTTCGTCTTCGGGCTATCTTTTCGGATAGCCCGTTTCTCACCGCAAGGAGCCGCTCGGAACGCCGATGCGCCAAATCTGGAAACCCTTTCGAGCGCTGTATTTCGCCTCGCTGATGATGTTGATCGGCTCCGGCTTGCTGAGTACTTACCTGGGCTTGCGCCTGGCGGCCGACCATGTCGACAGCCTGTGGGTCGGTGCGTTGATGGCGGCCAACTATTTCGGCCTCGTGCTGGGGGGCAAGATCGGTCACCGGTTGATTGCCCGGGTCGGGCATATCCGGGCTTATTCGGCCTGCGCCGGGATTGTCGGCGCGGCGGTGCTGGGCCATGGTCTGGTGGACTGGCTGCCGGCGTGGATATTCCTGCGGGTCATCGTCGGTCTCGGGATGATGTGCCAGTACATGGTCATCGAAAGCTGGCTCAATGAGCAGGCCGAAGCCTCGCAGCGTGGCACGGTGTTCAGCGGTTACATGATCGCTTCTTATCTTGGCCTGGTGCTGGGGCAACTGATTCTGGTCATGCACCCGGGCCTCGGTCTGGAGCTTCTGATGCTGGTCGCCCTGTGCTTTGCCCTGTGCCTGGTGCCGGTGGCTCTGACGCGGCGGATTCACCCGGCGCCGCTGCATCCGGCACCGATGGAGCCGCGCTTCTTTATCAAGCGCGTGCCGCAGTCGTTGAGTACGGTGCTGGGGGCAGGGCTGATCATCGGTTCGTTCTACGGTCTGGCGCCGCTGTATGCCTCTCAGCAAGGGTTGTCCACGGAGCAGGTCGGTCTGTTCATGGGTAGCTGCATTTTTGCCGGCCTGCTGGTGCAGTGGCCGTTGGGCTGGTTGTCCGACCGTTATGACCGGGCGCTGTTGATCCGCTGTTTTGCGCTGGTGCTGGCCCTCGCCGCGTTGCCGCTGGCGATCATGAAGCAGGTGCCGCTGGAGGTGTTGTTCATCACCGGTTTTATCTGCTCGCTAGTGAAGTTTTGCCTGTACCCGCTGGCGGTCGCGTTTTCCAATGACCACGTCGAGGCTGATCGGCGGGTGTCACTGACGGCGATGCTGCTGGTGACCTACGGCGTCGGCGCGAGTATCGGGCCGTTGGTCGCCGGGGTACTGATGAAGATGTTCGGCAGTCAGATGCTCTACGCCTTCTTCAGTTTCTTTGCGTTGGTGCTGGTGTGGCGGATCCGCCCGAAAGCGGTGACCAACCTGCATCAGGTCGACGACGCGCCGCTGCATCACGTCGCCATGCCGGACAGCATGTCGAGTTCGCCGCTGGTGGCTTGCCTTGATCCACGGGTTGATGAGCAAGTGGTGCAGGACCAGATGCAGAGCCCGGCCAATCCTGATCCGGCTCCTGAGTCGGAGGTCGAGACACCCACCACTCCACCTCCGGAGGACCCTGACGCGGGCCGCGAGCAAAGCTTCACCGAGGCCAGGCCTTAAATCGGGGCATAAAAAAACGGGCAGTCACCGCAAGGGACTGCCCGTTTTTTATTGGCGCTGGAATTACAGGTCGTCTTTGTCGAAACGTCGTGCTTCGCGCTGAAGCTGATAGACGAAGCGCTCGACCTGACGCTGCACCAGGCCGCTCATGTTGTGAAAGCGGATGCCGGCGAAGGTGGTGGAGATTCTTTCTTCGAAATGCAGGTAACGCAGTTCGACCGGTGCCGTCATTTTGCCAAAGGGCAGGGCGGCGGCGAAGCGGTCGTAGACCTGACCCAATTGCAGGCTGCCGGTGATGTCGCCTTCAAAGCGCAACTTGCAGCCGGTCGCGGAGATGTCCAACAGCTTGCCGCTGATCGGCGCCTTGAGTTTTTCACCGTCCAGATCAACGTTGACCAGTTGGGCCAGCTTCAAGGCTGCGCGGAAGGCATTGCGGCGCTGGTGATAAACCACTTCATCTGGCAGCGGGCCACGATAGCAGCGGGTGTCACCGGACTCGTCGATGGTCAGTTGACCGTTGCTTTCCCAGGCAATGCGCACGCCTTCGTGAAAGCCTTCGACCTTGAACGGTTCGCCGGCCAGCATGAAGCGCTCACCGTCACGCGGGATCATTTCGTCGAGCGCGATGGTCCCGCGCTCGCGGTCCACGTCCACCAGATAGCTCTGGAAGCGCTGGGTGCGCTCATGGAACGTGATGATCAGCGGGTCATGGCTTTCTTGCAGTTGGCGCAGGTTGCCGGAGATTTCCAACGGTGTGGTAAGCACCTTGGGTGGCTGCGGGGCATCTTCCGCGGTTAAGGCATTGGACACGGTTAATCAATCTCCAGACAAAATATGACTACGGCTGGCCAGTATATTGCCAGCATGTTGCGAGTCTTGATAGGGCGTGGTCATTTGCGGGCTCAAGCCTGACTGAGCGGGCGCGGCTTCGCAAGCTTGGCGGTTGATCCGCGGGCGTCATAAAGCGCTGGCGGTTCACCGCCGGTCAGGATTTTCAGCTGATTGGCCGTGGCGGCCTGCTGGACCAGGATGGACTGGCCATTATTGGCGTTCGCCGCCTGGCATTGAGCCAGTAGATCGGTCAGCACATCGCTCTGGGCCAGCAACTGCTCGCCAATGCTCGAATGGCTGGCGAGTTGCTCCAGGCCGTTGCGATTGGTCGGCAGGTTGAGGCTGGCGAGGATTTCGCTGCGCTTGCGGCCATGCTGTTCAAGCAGAATGATCAATGCCTGTTTCTGCGCCAGAATGTCTTCGAGCAGTGGCATGTCCCGACCGTGCAAGGCGAGGGACTCGGTTTGCAGTAACTCAAGCAAGTGTTGCGCTGGAGCAAAGTCGTCGGTGATCAGTTGCAGTAAATTAGTGTCTTGCATGGCTGGCCTTGGGTTTTAAGCGTCCAAAAGCCTGGCGCGGGCCGTAGCCTAGCGCTGGGCTTCGAAGTTGAGCAGTTTGCTGGCTACACGGCTGCTGTCGACTTTATAGCTGCCATCGGCAATCGCTGCTTTCAACTCGGCCACACGGGCGTTGTCGACGGCAGGCTGATCGCGCAGCTTGTCAGTGACCTGTTGCAACTGTTGAGCCTCATTGCTGAGGTGTACCGATTCCCCGCTTTTGATGGCAGTGGCCTGTTCGGCCGGGGTATTCAGCGGCGCGGATTTGCCGGCGTCGGCAGTTTCCTTGGCAACGCTGGTACGTGTACTGCCCGTAAGTGGCGAGGAGCTGTTCAAACGGCTGAAATCGATGACCATGGTAAAAAACCTCTGAGTATTTGGACGCTTGCCATGTTTTCGGCTCTCCCTGTGAAAACTTTAGACCCATTTATCAAATGGGCCCGCATGCGCCAGCACTTCTCCTGCATGCGGCACAGTTTAGGGAACAGCCTCGGGCAACGCCACATCTTCACGAACAGAGAATCCTACATGGACACTTCCACCTGACCTGGCGCGGTAACCTGCGCCTTGATGACCCGTCTGGAATTGAGGTTTTTCACGCGTATCTGCTCGGCCATGCCGCCGTTGGAGAGGGCCTCGCCGGGCATACGCACGCTGAGCGTACCACTGCGGGCGGTAATCACCACCTGATCGCCTTTGCGAATGACTTCCGCCTGTTCGAGATGAACCAGGGTAATCACCTGGTCGGTGACCATTGGTCGGGTAAGTCGCTGGCCGATCGCCTGGTCTACGGATGTGAAGTAGCCCTGGCCAATCAGGCTGACGTCACGCTCGCGCAGCGTCACGTCATCGGGCTCGACAATCCCTGCGCGGCGCAGGGGCCGGGTGGCGGTCACAACGTCGCGAAACAGGCGGACTTGAGCGGGTACGAAGACTGTCCAGGGCGATGAACCCTCGCAGCGAACCTTGACCGTGACCCGGCCCAGCGGCTTGGCCGGACTCTCGAGGCTGGCTGTCAATTCCTTGTCGCACATGGGCATGCGCAGCCGCGAGTCGAGCTGGTTGACCTGGATTTCGTAGCGACCTTCCGTTTGACTGGTAGCCAGATAGTCTTCTACGGTGAATTCAAGAAAGCCCTGGGTGACGCCGATAAGCATGTCAGGCAAGGTAACTGCGTCAGCAAAGGCAGGGCTGCCAGCGTTGAACAGGCAAACGGCCGACACTGCACAGAGCAATCTGCGGATAGGTGATGTCAGGCGTCGGAAAAATGTCGGTTCTGTGTTCATAAAAGTTAAAAAGCAAGCGCCGTGCCGTTTAGTGATGAATGTGCGTCGCAACACACTTAGCGTTGGTGTAGGAGTCTGGGCATGGCTGGTGTAATGGATTCGGTAAACCAGCGCACGCAACTGGTAGGGCAGAATCGCCTGGAGCTGTTGTTGTTCCGTCTCGACGGCCAGCAGCTTTACGGGATCAACGTGTTCAAGGTTCGCGAGGTGCTGCAATGCCCCAAGCTGACCCTGATGCCCAAGTCCAGTCCTGTCGTGTGCGGTGTGGCAAATATCCGGGGGGCGACCATTCCGATCCTTGATCTGGCAATGGCGACCGGTTCCGGAGCGCTTAAAGATCAAAGCAATCCTTTCGTGATCATCACGGAGTACAACACCAAGACCCAGGGTTTCCTGGTGCGCTCGGTGGAACGCATCGTCAACATGAACTGGGAGGAGATTCATCCGCCTCCCAAGGGCACCGGACGCGATCATTACCTGACGGCTGTGACTCGGGTCGACAATCAGTTAGTCGAAATCATCGACGTCGAGAAGATCCTGGCGGAAGTGGCGCCGACACCGGAAGCGATTTCCGTCGGCGTGGTCGATGTCGAGACCCAGCACAAGGCGCTGTCGCTGCGGGTGCTGACGGTCGATGACTCGTCGGTGGCGCGCAAGCAGGTCACGCGCTGCCTGCAAACGGTAGGCGTTGAAGTGGTGGCGTTGAACGACGGACGGCAAGCGCTGGATTACCTGCGCAAACTGGCCGACGAGGGTAAGAAGCCGGAAGAAGAGTTCCTGATGATGATCTCCGACATCGAGATGCCGGAGATGGACGGGTACACCCTGACGGCCGAGATCCGCAACGACCCTCGCATGCAAAAGCTTCATATCATCCTGCATACTTCGTTGTCGGGTGTGTTCAATCAGGCGATGGTCAAGAAAGTCGGTGCCGATGACTTCCTGGCCAAATTCCGTCCTGATGACCTGGCATCCCGGGTAGTTGACCGGATCAAAGCAGCAGACATCAGCTAGGGGCCTTTTGCCCCTGGTGGTTAACACGATTTAAGAGGCGGCATCTTTGTCTACGGGTAATTTGGATTTCGAACAGTTCCGGGTCTTCCTGGAAAAAGCCTGTGGCATTTTGCTCGGTGAAAACAAGCAGTACCTGGTCTCGAGCCGTCTCAACAAACTGATGGAACAGCAAGGCATCAAGTCCCTGGGTGAGCTGGTTCAGCGCATCCAGACCCAGCCGCGCAGCGGTTTGCGCGAGTTGGTGGTCGATGCCATGACGACCAACGAAACCCTGTGGTTTCGTGACACCTATCCGTTTGAAGTCTTGAAGAACAAGGTACTGCCTGAGGCGATCAAGGCGGCTCCGGGGCAACGCTTGCGAATCTGGTCGGCGGCCTGCTCGTCGGGTCAGGAACCGTATTCGCTGTCGATGTCCATCGACGAGTTCGAGCGGGTCAACATGGGCCAGTTGAAGATGGGTGTGCAGATCGTAGCCACTGACCTGTCCGGCTCCATGCTGACCAACTGCAAGACTGGCGAGTACGACAGCCTGGCCATCGGCCGTGGGTTGTCGCCCGAGCGTCTTCAGCGTTATTTCGACCCGAAAGGTCCGGGGCGCTGGGCCATCAAGGCGCCGATCAAGAGTCGGGTGGAGTTTCGCTCGTTCAACCTGCTGGACAGCTACGCGAGCCTCGGCAAGTTCGACATCGTGTTCTGCCGTAACGTGTTGATCTACTTCTCCGCCGAGGTGAAGAAAGACATCCTGTTGCGCATCCACAGCACGTTGAAGCCTGGCGGTTATCTGTTCCTTGGCGCGTCTGAAGCGCTGAACGGTTTGCCGGATCATTACCAGATGGTCCAGTGCAGCCCGGGGATCATTTACCAGGCGAAGTGATGGGTTGGCGGTAGTTTGAAAAACGGGAGTCCTTGGGGGCTCCCGTTTTTTTTGTCTGCTGTGTTGGTGTGTATATCCGTTTCTGGGGTTATGGCGGCTATTGGTTTCGCCCTTACGGCGAGTCACTTGGAAGAGCCCCAAGTAACCAAGGGCTCTTGCCCCTTTCGTTCGGTGCCTCGCTGTGGCTCGGCATGCCCTCGCTCCGGTCCTGCTCCGTGGGCCCGCCGCCATCGGCCATCCCTGGCCGGGGGCGGCTAACCCGGCATCCATGCCGGGTTGCCCACTGCGCAGAACCTGCGCTCGGCCTCTCGAGGGGGCGCTCAGATCAAAAGCGGAAGGCGAGCTAACGCTCGACCTGATGAGTGGTGGGAAGCAAAAGCAAACGCGATTCCCTGTAGGAGCCGGCTTGCCGGCGAAAAACGCCCAGACACCGCGTTCATTCAGACAGCCCGCGTCATCGTTGACCTCCATCGCCGGCAAGCCAGCTCCTACAATTTCAAACCGTGTGAACCCAATCCATTGTAGGAGCCGGCTTGCCGGCGAAAAGCGTCGGGGCAACGCGTTCATTCAGACAGCCCGCGTTATCGTTGACGTCCATCGCCGGCAAGCCAGCTCCTACAATTTTGACTGTGTGAACCCAATCCATTGTAGGAGCCGGCTTGCCGGCGAAAAGCGTCTGGGCGACGCGTTCATTCAGACAGCCCGCGTTTTCGTTGACGCCCATCGCCGGCAAGCCAGCTCCTACAATTTTGAATCGTGTGAACCCAATCCATTGTAGGAGCCGGCTTGCCGGCGAAAAGCGTCTGGGCGACGCGTTCATTCAGGCAGCCCGCGTTATCGTTGACGCCCATCGCTGGCAAGCCAGCTCCTACCATTTTGAATCGTGTGAACCCAATCCATTGTAGGAGCCGGCTTGCCGGCGATGGCGGTGGGTCAGTCGACGCATTTGTCGCCTGAAAGGACGCCATCGCCAGCAAGCCGGCTCCTACAGGGGGTTTGTGTACATATCCGGAATGAGTGAACGCATCAGAGAAGGACAACGCGGACAACTGAAGAGCCAGGTCGGCTTTCAGGCCGCCTCGGCGGCTGTGGCGGTAGTCGCCCCCTCGAGAGGCCGAGTGGAGGTTCTGCGCAGTGGGCAACCCGGCATGGATGCCGGGTTAGCCGCCCCCGGCCATGGATGGCCGATGGCGGCGGGCCCACGGAGCAGGACCGG
>Ga0207976_100063_pt1 | contig 145920 bp, 91 predicted proteins | sample LakWasMe94_HOW11_2_FD_183916 | JGI IMG/M metagenome (GOLD analysis project Ga0207976, IMG submission 183916) | Freshwater sediment methanotrophic microbial communities from Lake Washington under simulated oxygen tension - Sediment Metagenome... | ecosystem: Environmental > Aquatic > Freshwater >...
GGGGAGCCTATCTACGAACAAGCTCAGAGCTTAAGGCCGGATCGGCTTCCCCAGAAAATCACTTATCACTATAAACTTTTTTGTGTCACATAATCCTGTGCTTTAGAGATGTATTTAATATACAAGGCCGGAATAAGACCACCCAAGGGTAGCGCGCGGTGGCGTTTCCGGCGAATTTGCGAGGTGATTGCCGGAAACGCCGATTCTCGCTGTCGCTCGAACCGGCTTATTCCGGCGTACAGGGCTAATTGCAGAATCAGGACAGGGTTGTAAACTAATCATCCTGATTGGCGCTTAATGCTTTCAGTACGGTTGGACATCGAAAAGGAACATAACGCCCCCTATCGGGCTTCATCGTTCGCGTCTTCACGGATGGCAGGCAGGCAGGCAGTCCGTTCAAGTAGTTGCGGTAACGCCGTTTGCATCGTCTCCCACACAACATCAAGGTCGATGTCGAAGTAACCATGCGCGATGCGGTTGCGCATACCCTTCATGCTTCGCCACGGCACGTCAGGATGTTGATCGAGAAATTTGCTGTAGTCTTTGAGCAGTTTGGTAGCGGCCTCACCGATGATGACGAGGTTCAGGATCACCGCTTGCTGAGTACGCTTGTCGGCAATAAAGTCTTTCTTACACAGGCCCTCTGCGTAGCTGCACGCCTGCTGTGCGGCTTCGAGCATGTGGTCTAGGTAGTCGGGGAGACGGTTTTCATTCATATCAACCGAGCCTCCGCAAGCACTTGATCGCGGAACTTCAGCGGCAGATCGCCGGGCGTCAGTAAATCGACCGGGACACCGAGCAGTTCTTCCAGTTCAACCTGCAAGCCACCAAGATCGAATAAAGTGGCACCGGGCAATGTATCCACCAGCAAATCAAGGTCGCTGCCGTCTTGATCGTCGCTATGCAGGACAGAACCGAACACGCGAGGATTTGCGGTATGGAAGCGGCCTGCCGCTTCGCGCACCGCGTCTCGTTTCAAGTTAAGTGCAATGGAAGGTTTCATAAGTTAATCATATCAGAACGGGTATAAGCGCACGAACAATTCGCGAGTGTTCATTTTGGGAGGGCAAGTCGGACGGGGTATGTTATTTTCGTTCGCAAAATTTCTCGCATGATTCAGGGTGTAGGGCGGTTTCGCGCCAGCAAACCGCCAATCAACGCACAACGCCGATGACAGTCTGCCGCAATTGCGGCGGATTGCCTAACGGCGAATCCACCCTACAAATAATTCGTCTTACAGCTTTACAGGAGTATTTTATTCGTGAGTACAGGTATAGGCGCTTTAGGTGACACACAATATCCAATACAATCGAACATAAAGAATCTCCGCTTGGAAAAATCCGAGTGGGAATCAGGTTCAAGGCTCCGTTCGTGGCGGATTGCTAGCGCGAATCCGCCTTACAGCGTTGTCGCTCGAACCGGCTTATTCCGGCTTACAGGTTGATAGCTCATTGATTTTAGAGAATAAATCATCGGGAAGGTATGGTTTTAGTGCAAAATCATCCATCCCCGCTTCAAAGCATGCTTTTTTGTAATCATTGTTGGCCGTGTGCGCCATGATCGGAAAATAATTTGTGGTTTTTCTGATGATCTTTGTTGCCTCAATTCCGCTCATTTTTGGCATTTCGACATCCATCAAGCAAAAATCATATTTGCCGTTATTTTTCTGTGCGAATTCAACAACCTCTATGCCATTTGATGCCATATCGAAGTCATAACCCCAGTTACTCATTAGCTCACTAAGAAGCATTCGAATGATTGGGTTATCTTCCGCAATTAATATATTCACTTCCTTTTCCTTTTTGCATAACGTGGAACTAAGGAACGCGCATGAAATAAGATCATCAATACCACCCCTTTGGTAAAGAGGGTTAGTGTTTGCCGGAAACGTCAGTTTTCGCTGTCGCTCGAACCGGCTTATTCCGGCCTACAGGCTAGTATACGCTGTTCAATTAACGATCAATCAATCTGGCGGCGACAACAAACCTGAAGGGTGCCTATCACACCCAGACTATCCATCCATTCGCCTTTTTGCCGAAGACGCTCAGTATCCAGGTTGTTAAGCAGGGCAACATCTAGTCGAAAACCGTTTTCAGACTTCGCAAAATTTTGTCTGCACCAGATGGCATCTTCCTCCAGAAAACAATGACCGACTTCGCACCGGCAAAAAACCTTATCTTTAAGTCGTGTCACTTCGTAAGCTCTTGGCTTGTGCTATTTTGGCAGGCAAAAGTGCTTCTTGTTTTTTATCACTCAGCTATATTTTTGCTATATGTCACAGGATAAAAAAGATTAAAAAGCCGGCACAGATCGGCAGTGGAGATAAATCACCCCACGCCATAAGTTTACTATAAGTAAACAAAAATAGTCAATTCAAGACAATCAATATGCAAAAGTAAGTTAATAGTAAACATTATGTTCTGGCGTTTGGATGTTTCCATAGCTACGAATTTACGATGCTTGAGGAGAAAACAATGACAAAGAGCGCTGTGAAAAAGGACGTCTACAGATTCACAGACAAACTTTCAGATAGATCACTTACAGCATACAAAAAAAATCAACCAATAGTGTCGTAGACCGCGAGGTAATCTGCCAGTAAACTTTTTTGCATGGAAGCAACAGACATTTATCTTCGTATTAAACAGGCCAGGGAACATTCAGGACTGACACAATCCTCATTAGCCATTCTGGTAGGCGTTAAGCGCTCTTCTGCCAATCAGTGGGAATCACCCACTCTTCGTAAAGAGCCTTCTACTGGAAATCTTATTAAAATTGCAGAAATTACCGGCGTCAGTTTCGAATGGCTGGCAACAGGGCGCGGTGAAATAGTGTGGGGAGGCAGAATAAAAGAATCAACTTCCGAATATAATCTGCCAACACCACGGGAAATCCTGTTATTGAAACTGTTTAAAAATCTGCCTGAACGCAAACAAAAGGCTTTAATTGAGTTTCTTAGCGGCAATTAAAAAGACAGACACACGAGTTGTGTGGATTGTTAGAAGCTGTTTGAAAACGTTGCGAAGACGAAAAACCGGGATTAACCAACAACCCGACCAATCAACTCCCCCAACTTAACTGTCTTCTCCGCTTTAAACTCGGCATCCCATTCCGCATTATCCTTGCCGAACAAAACAATAATCGTAGACCCCATATTAAACCGTCCCATTTCCTCGCCGATTTTCAACGTAGGGGCATCATCGCCATACTGCCAATCTTGCACTGAACTGACGCTCGGCGGCGTGACTACACCGTGCCAGACGGTTTCTACGCTGGATACGAATATTGCACCGACCAGTATCAAGGCCATCGGGCCGACTTCTGTATCAAAAATGGCGGCGACGCGCTCGTTTCTGGCGAATAATTCAGGAACGGAATTGACGGTGGCCCCATTGACGCTAAACAAGCGGCCGGGTATATGCACCATTTCCTTTAAGGTGCCGGTCAACGGCATGTGCAGGCGGTGATAGTCTTTGGGCGACAGGTAAATGGTGGTAAATATGCCGTTATTAAACGGTTCGGCGCGGTCTGCATCGCCGCCCAGCAAGTCGGTTGCGGTAAAGCTTTTGCCTTTGGCCTGGAAGATTTTGCCGTCGGTAATGTCACCGGCTTGGCTGACTGCGCCGTCGGCAGGGCTGACGATCGCGTTTCTTTCGCTGCTGAGCGGTCTAACGCCGGGTTTTAGTTCACGGGTAAAAAAGTCGTTAAAGCTCTTGTAGGCATTGATGTTCGGCTCCCGCGCTTCATCCATGTTGACCCCGTAATGCTTGATGATCTGCTTGATAAACAGGTTTTTCCAGGTCTTGTTTTCGCAATGGGTCAGTTTGCTCATCAGGCTGGACAGGGCGTGATGGGGTAATACGTATTGGGGCAGGGTGGTCAGGGCTTCTTTAAAATTCATGGCTGGTAATTGTCGGGTGTTTTGCCGCTTAAGAAATACGCGAAGGCGATAATTTCCGCGACGGCAACATAGAGTTCATTGGGGATTTCCTCGCCTAACGGAATTTGAGCCAGAATTCTTGCCAATTCCGGCTCGGTTTGTAGCGGTATTCCGTGGAGTTCGGCGATTTGCAGGATTTGTTCTGCGGTAAGACCCGAGCCTTTGGCGGTCACCTTGGGCGCATTTTTGCCGTCGTATTTTAATGCGACGGCAATGTCCGTGGTGTAGTAGGTCTTAGGCATAATAAAAGGTGATTACCGAAAAAGAACAGTGTCCACGAAAATCACGAAAGGCACGAAAAATACAATATGTTCGTGTTTTTTGTGTTTTTCGTGGACGATGCTTTTTGGTGGATTCATTATTAAATGATTTAAGGCAACGTAACCAGTTCCGGCGCTTGCCATTTTGGATTTCTGTGTTCCACGACGACGGTGGTGTAGATGCCGCCGCGCACATTGAATTCAGCGCGGATACGCATGAAATTGGGCGCTATGGCTTTAACGATGTCATCAAGGATTTCATTGGTGACCGCTTCATGGAACGCGCCTTGATCCCTGAATGCCCACATGTACAGCTTAAGCGCTTTGAGTTCCACGCACAGCGCGCCGGGTACGTATTCGATCTGGATGGTGGCAAAATCCGGTTGGCCTGTTTTCGGACACAGGCAGGTGAACTCGGGTACATCAATGCGGATAGTGTAATCACGGCCCGGTTGCGGGTTGTCGAAAGTTTCCAGATCTTTGCTTGGTTGTGTTGTCATCTTCTGCTTATATTAAAGGTGGTGTGTATATCGAAAGTAGGCTTTAGGCGAAAAAATTCGATACTCGGCTAATTATCGTTAATAATAGGCAGTTATTTTAATTCAACTGTTGGGATATTCATACCAGTACTATGAAACTTGAAAAAATCAAACTTTCGGGTTTTAAATCCTTTGTTGATCCAACGGTCATACCGATCAGCGGTAATTTGACCGCCATCGTCGGGCCTAACGGCTGCGGCAAATCCAATATTATCGATGCGGTGCGCTGGGTGATGGGCGAAAGTTCCGCCAAACATTTGCGCGGCGGCAGTATGGCTGACGTGATTTTTAACGGCTCGTCGGGACGCAAACCGGTCAGCACGGCTTCGGTCGAGCTGGTTTTTAATAACACCGACAGCAAGCTGGGCGGCGAATATTCGCAATACGATACCATCGCGATCAAGCGCCAGGTCAGTCGCGACGGCACCTCGGTGTTCATGCTGAACGGTTCGCGTTGCCGCCGTAAAGACATCACCGACATATTTTTGGGCACCGGTCTGGGATCGAGGAGTTATGCGATCATCGAGCAGGGCACTATTTCCCGTATGGTCGAAGCCAAGCCGGATGATTTAAGGGTTCATATCGAGGAAGCGGCGGGCGTGTCCAAATACAAGGAACGCCGCAGTGAAACCGAAACCCGGATGAAACATACCCGTGAAAATCTGGAGCGGCTTGATGATCTGCGCGACGAAGTTGAAAAACAAATCAAGCACCTGCAAAAGCAAGCCGAAAAAGCTGAAAAATATACCGAGCTTAAAAAACAGGAACGCCAATATCGATTAGAGTTGCTGGCGATGCGTTGGAATACCTATCATCAGGCCGCGAAACAACTGGATGCAAAATTGCAGGAAGTGGCTCACGAGCATAACCGCTTGTTTGTAGAGTTGCGCGACATCGATAACAGTATCGAAGCGAAACGCGCCGACCATAAAGCCCAGCAACAGCAGACCAATAGCTCTCAGGGCGATTATTACCAGATCGTCGCCGAAGTCAGCGGTCTTGAGCAGACTATCAAGCACAGCGAAAGCAGCCGCGAACAAACCATCGTCGAAATTAATCGTTTGCGCCAGCAGGCCGATCAGTCGTTAGCAGAACTCGAAGCCGATGTGCAGCAGCTGGAAGAAATTAAAGCCGCTTTGTTTGAAGCGGAAGAAGCGTTGATTGTTGCCGAGGAAAGGCAGGAAGACGTTTTATACAACCAGCAGGAAATCCAGCAGCAAAAAAGCGCGTGGCAGGGGCAATGGGAAACGTACCGCACGACCAGTTCAAGCTATAAAGAACAGGCCGAGGTGCAACGGGTAAAAACCGTGCAGCTGGAAAACCAGAATCGCCAGTTGCAAATCAGATTGGATAAGTTACACGGCGAGCGTAGTGAGCTGGAGTCCAGCGACTTGCAAAGCGAGATTGAATCGCTGGATACAGGCATCGAAATCATTGAAACGCAGCGCGCCGATCTTCATCAGCAGCTTGAAGACCTGCATCAGCAGATACGCGAACAGCGGCAACAGATCAAGCAGTATCATGACGGGTTGCATACGCACCGCTCGGAAATGCAAAGCGTCAAAGGCAAAATCACCTCGCTGGAATTATTGCAGCAGCATGCGATGGGTAAAGATAACAAGCACCTGAGCGCATGGCTGGAGTCCGTGGATTTGGTCGAAAACCGGCGACTTGCCGAGTTTCTGGACGTGCAGGCTGGCTGGGATACGGCGGTTGAAACGGTGTTGGGCAGTTACCTTGAGGCGATTTGCATAGAAAGCGCCGACCCGATTATTCCGGGCTTGCAGCGTTTGACCGACGAGTCGGTAATGCTGGTTGAGACCGGTGCTAAAACGTCGGGTTACGCTAACCCGACCTACACGAGCTTGCTGGATAAGGTAAATGCGCCGTGGGATTTGAGCAATCTGCTGGCCGGTGTTTACTGCGTCGATGATGCCGAAACGGCGAGAACTTTATCCGTCCAATTAAAGTCGCATGAATCGGTAATCACCCCCGACGGCACCTGGTTCGGCTCCGGCTGGATAAAAATAATCCGCGCTAAAGACAGTAAAACCGGCGTGTTGCAACGCGAAAAAGAATTGCGCCTGTTAAAGCAGCGTCAGGAAGAGCTGCATATAGAAATCGAATCGTTTGAAGACCAGCTGGAAACTGCCGAAACCGGCTTGAAAGATGCGGAAGTCGCGCGCGAATCAATTCAGCAACAGGACAATAGCCTGGGAAGCGAGCTGTCGATAAAAAGCGCGGAATTCAGCGCGCATTCGGCCCGGCTGGAACATCAGCAACGCCGTCTGGAGCAGGTCTGTAACGATATTGATGAGTTAAGCCGCGAGACCGCCGATAATGCCGAGACTATCGCCGAATACCAGCTGTTGTTGGAACAGGCTGAGCAGAGCATGGAACAGCAGGAGCAAAACAAGCACAGTCTGGAGGCGTTAAATCAGGAGCTGCAATCCGAGCAACAGCGTGTCGACCAATCCGCCAATGAAGCCAGACAGCAGGTTTACAGCATCAAGGCGCAAATTGAATCGTTACGTTCTTCCGAAACCTTAACGGGTAAACAGCTGGAGCGTTTGCGGCTGCAACATCAACAATCGGTTGAACGCATTGCCGAGCTGGAGCTTAATCTGCACCAAACACTGACCCCGATGGATGAGGAAAAAAAGCAGCTGGAGCAGATGGTTGTGGACAAGGAACAAATGGAGACGCGCCTGAAAAAACAACGCCAGCTTCAGGAAGACCTCGAAGCGGAAATAACCCGCTTATCCGAGGAACACATCCGGGTGCAGCGAGCCTTGGAAAAGCAAAAAGAAGCGCTGGATACGATCCGGTTTGAATTGCAGGAAAGCAAAGTGCGCCAGCAAACCGTCAACGAGCAGCTCAAAGAAATCGATGCCGATGTCGAGCTGGTGCTGCAAAGCTTGCCGGAACAGGCGGAAGAAAACAGCTGGAAAAGAACGGTCGACGACTTATTGGCTCAAATCGAAAGATTAGGTACCATAAACCTGACCGCCATTGAGGAATACAAGGCGCAGTCCGAGCGGATGAATTTTCTTAACGAGCAACATGCCGATTTAATAGAGGCGTTGCAGACTCTGGATCAGGCGATCAGCAAGATCGATAAAGAAAGTCGGCTGCGATTTAAAGAAACATTCGATAAAATAAACACCGGTTTGCAGGAAAAGTTCCCGAAATTATTCGGGGGCGGTCATGCTTATCTGGAATTGACTGAACAAGACGAGCTGGAATCGGGCGTAAATATTATTGCCAGACCTCCCGGTAAGAAGAATAGCTCCATTCATTTGTTGTCGGGTGGAGAGAAAGCATTGACGGCGGTCGCCTTGGTGTTCTCGATTTTCGAACTTAATCCGGCGCCTTTTTGTTTGCTGGACGAAGTCGATGCGCCGCTGGATGATGCTAACGTTGGGCGGTTTTCAAAAATGGTTGAAGAGATGTCTGCATCTGTGCAGTTTTTGTATATTTCCCACAACAAAGTGACAATGGAAATTGCAAAACAGCTGGCAGGTGTTACTATGAAAGAGCCGGGCGTGTCCCGGATGGTCGCAGTTGATATTGAAGAAGCAGTGAGTCTGGCGGAAATCTAATGGATAAAGAAATATTAAGAATTGTAATTATTGCGACCGGTATGGTTGTCGTTATCGGCATGTTAGTCTGGGCTTATATAAAAGATAAAAAAGCACGGGAAGACCTGGAATTTTACGATGACGATTCGGATGAATCATTGGCGGCGGATGCCTCCGTTGACACAGAGGACGACTTTGATATTATCCCGCTGGGAGCGGCTAAAGGTAATGTCGGCGGTCATCAGGCTCATGACAAAGCGGACCGATATTATGATGAAGATGAAGACGAAGATTACTATGAACAGGATGACGACGTAGAGCCGCCGCCACGCGCCGCCGCACCGGCGATTATTCAGTTCAGCATTATCACCAAGGCGGACGAAGATTTTAACGGCGCTGATTTGGTTGAAGCTTTTAAAATGGTCGGGCTTGAATACGGCAGTTTGAAAATATTCGAACGCTTGGACGCTAACCGGTTGGTCGATTTTGGCGTGGCCTGTATTGTAGAGCCGGGCACGTTTCCGGATAAGGATTTAGAAAACTTTTACTGCCCCGGCATCGTGTTTTTTATGCAGCCCGAAGCATTGGATGATGCACCGGCCGTTTTTGACGATTACATAGAGACAATCAACCTGCTGGCCGAGAAATTGGACGGTGTGGTGCTTGATCATAGAAGACAACCGTTGACCGACGCGACTGTGCAATCCATTCGGCAGAGTTTGTGATTCCAATAACCGCAGGCCGGGTTACGATTGCATGGATGCAGGAGGTAGAGTAATGCAGGGAGCAATTGCCGAGCTTTAGCCCATTCGCACTGTTTAAATTTGACACTATGTGAAACCTACGGACGGAGTTGCAGCCCCGTCCGGCATGATCTCTATAGGGTACGCTGTGCGTATCATTGGAGCCTAAAGGTATGCGCAGCATACCCTACAATGCTTATTTTTTGTGCTGGTTCCCAAGCTCCAGCTTGGTAACCCAGATCGCGAAGCTCCAGCTTCGCGAGACAGGAAGCTAGAGCTTCCAGCACTGAGTTCACAAGCTGGAGCTTGTGAACTAGCGCATTCTTCAGCGCAATCCTTAATTTCCGTTCAGATTATTCACGATGCCATCTCTCAGCAATACGCAGTTAGAGCTTCTTAAAGAAGCCGACCTTGAATCCCTCCACTTGTCACCTGAGCTGATTGCTCAAATCGCAACACTGGCTGATCCCCAGCAACTGACCGATGAGCAGCTGCTTGAGTTTTTGCAAGTCTGCAACGCCCTGTATCGTAGCGGTGAGCCGCTAATTTCCGATGCGGATTATGATTTTATTTTCCTGGCGGAATTGCAAAAACGCCATCCGCACCATCCCTATTTAGAGACCGTCGAACCGGAAGTCGTCGCTGTCGGCAAGACCGTCGCATTGCCGGAGCCTATGCTCTCGACCGAAAAAACCTATAGCCAAAGCGGCATCGAAAAATGGCTGTCCCGGTTGGAAAAAGCCGCCGAAGACTGTGACGCGGATTTTTCCACGCTGATGATCCGCGCCACGCCCAAGCTGGATGGCTATGCGGCTTATGACGACGGAAAACTGCTGTACACGCGCGGCGACGGCCGAAAAGGCACTGATATTAGTCGGGTTTTCGAGCGCGGCTTGAAAGTCGGCGGCAACGGCAAAAGAGGGCAGGGCGCAGGCGAAATCGTGGTCAGCCAGACTTATTTCAACAATCATCTGGCCGAGTATTTTGAAAACTCCCGAAACTTCCAGGCCAGCATCATCAAAGAAAAAGACCTGGAACAACACGCTTTAGAAGCCATACAAAACCATGCGGCGGTTTTCTTTCCGTTCTCACAATTGCCCGCTTGGCAAGGCACGTCCGCCGAAGTGCTGGCCGATTTCGACCATGTTATCGAAACCGTCTACACATCGGTCGATTACGATGTGGACGGCGTCGTTTTCGAACTGGTCGGCAATGACCAGTTGAAACAGTACCTGGGCGCAACACGGCACCATCACCGCTGGCAGATTGCCTATAAAAGCAATGTCGAAACCGCCGAAGTGATCGTGCTGAAAGTCACCCCGCAAACCTCCCGCTCCGGCCGGGTCAATCCGGTTGCCGAGCTTACGCCGACCAAACTGAGCGGTGCGGTGATTTCGAGAGCGACGGCGCATCATTACGGCATGGTCAAGGAGCTGGGCATTGGTGTCGGCACGCTGATTGAATTAACGCGCTCAGGCTTGGTGATCCCCAAAATCGAGCGGGTTATTATCCCGAAAGAACCGCAAATTCCCGAACATTGCCCCAGTTGCGGCAGCGAACTGGTTTGGGACAGCGATTACCTTTATTGCCTGAATACCACCAAATGTCCCGCGCAAATTGAAAACACCATCGAACATTTTTTCAGAACCCTGGCGAATGTCGATGGTTTCGGGCAAAAAACCGTAGAAAAACTCCACGCTTGCGGCATCAACTCGGTTTATGCCGTTTATCAGCTGGACATGGCGCAATTGCAGGACATGGGCTTTGGCGACAAAACCGCGCAAAACCTGCTGGATCAATTGCAACGCAGCAGATCCGAATCCATAGAAGACTGGCGCTTTCTGGGCGCTTTCGGCATTCACCGGATGGGGCTGGGCAATTGCGAGCGCCTGCTTCAACACCATCACCTGATGGATATTTTCAATCTGACCGTTGAAGACGTGATTAATATCGAGGGCTTCGCCGAGAAAACCAGTGCCGCCGTGGTTGAATGTCTGGCAAAAATAAAAACCGATTTTATGCAACTTCACCAGCTGGGTTTTAATTTAATCCAAACGCCGTTAATCGCCGAGCAGCAGCAAAACATCAGCCCGATTTCCGGTAAAACCATCGTTTTTACCGGCACCATGATCCACGGTAAACGTGATGACATGAGTAAGGAAGCCAAACGCTTGGGCGCAAAGGTGGGCAGTTCAGTCACCGGAAAAACCGATTTTCTGGTTACCGGTTCCGATGTGGGCGCGGCAAAAATCGCTGCCGCCACGGAAAAGGGTGTGCGGGTTATTAGTGAAGAGGATTATTTGGCGTTGCTGGGTAGGCCTGAGTAAGGCCACCAAAGCGTAGCAGGATGTGGTACTTCTGGTGGCTTGGTTGCTGGCCGAAAACGCTTTTTTCGCTGTCGCTCCTAAGCGGGACGAGGTTTGCAACCCCGTTTCTAACGTTTTTATGATGTCCAAACTAAACGCTGTAAGGTGGATTATTTGTAGGGTGGATTCGCCTAGGCAATCCACCGCAATTGCTACGGTTCTACGGCAACTCGATCAGTCCCAACGCGGTAAGCCGCAATTCGTAGGTTGCAATAAGCGTTAGTCGTATTGCAACCGCATGTTGGTTTGAAAATGGCGTAATACGCTACCGCTATTACGCCTATAAGATTGACTAGCTATCTCCAATAACGACTGGATCAAAAAAATTGATTAAACAACCGCACTCAATTTAATCAATAAGGCTGTAATCAATGCCGTTTGTAACAGACCAACGCTGATAATCCAGCGAATAAGTTCGCTTTTAGTTTCTGCCAGTTTGACTTCGCTTTTTAATTCAGACTCCCTGAGTCGGCTGTCAAGTGATTGATTAGTTAATAAGTTATCAAGATCATAATCATGCCGCGCTTGCTCAAGCGTCGAAGCTACTGCCGTTTTTTGGAGCTTGGTAATAATTTCAGCCTGCTCTTCGCTGAACCCTGCGTTTTTCAGTTCCTTGATAAACTCGTGGGTATCGAATGTGATGACCGACATGGACGCTCCTGGTGTTTTTTTGCTAGTTTAGCATGATAGGATAGGCTAAAGGCAATGTGACGAAATCTCCGAAAAGCATATCTGATGAGGCAATATATGTCCCGTTCGGCAGGGATAAAATTTGGGATTGGGCGGTCAACAAACAGGGCGTAACGGCATCAATGACAGCCTCGGATGACTCGGGAATTGAATGAAATTACCCGAAAACCCACGTTCTATTCTTGATTTGTCGTCGATAACATTTGCTGATATTGACGCATGGAGAATTTGAAGTGTGTCTCCAGTAATGCTTGCTCGTCAGGCGAGGCTGAACTCATAAGTTCTTGGACAAGCGCACACATGCGCTGGACACGGAGATCACTGCTGGGTGTGACATCATAGGTGCCAGTGGGCTCATTTGTTTGGCCCAACAGCATAGATCCCGATCCTGACAACAGCCAATCGATTGAAATCCCATATTTAGCGTGCAACTCCCGCAATAACTGCGCACCAATCGGCGTATCGTTCCAAATAAAATTAGTAATTGTCCGTTCTGATATTTTGGTTTTACTTGCAATATCAGCGGCTTTTAAGCCGAGCGTGTCCATAACCAGAAGAAATCTCGTAATTTCAGGAGTTTTATTTTTTGATCTCCCTATTTTACGTGTTATCGTATTCATAAAGTTTCTTTTGATTCATAAGTTTTCTTTTGTCTCATAAGTTTTCTTTTATTATACAAGGAATCATCATGCAGATAGAATCAATCTCGGCAGGAAATAAAAAGGTCGTGATGAATTTGCGCCACAGTGCTGAAGTTAAGGCTTTTGTTGATGCAAAAGCTGCCGAAAACAACCTGCTCCCAAGCACCATGTACCGCAATATTTTCAATGCCGGGCTTAAAGCCATGTACAACTTGGATATACGAAATAATCAAATCGTTCAGGAATAACTAATCGTATCGCTAGTTGATTAGCGATTCCCTGAGAAATGGTTTTGAATTATCGCTAATACTAATCTCGTTAAAATACGTGTAATTAATTCAAAATACAGCAAATTAATATCAGGATTATTGATAAGGGCCGTTTACTGAAAATCTCAGGTATAGGTGCGAAAGACTGCAACACAGAAATTGCCGTGCGCCTGTTCAGGGTTTCTACGGATTGTCGCCAAAATATAAGGGAGAATATTTTCCGTAGACTAGCGTGTACAGCTCCTGAGGGATCGTGTTAATGGCTTGCAACATGAGGGCTTGTAGAAATAACGCTGGCCGATACTGTGCAACACATATTCAGTAGATCGTTTTACCAGCCTTCGCCAAGCTCAGACCGAACGGTCTATTGTAATCGTTTTGATAAAACGATCTGTTAGATCATCGCCCATGTACCAGTTGTTCGGCTGGCACATATTCAACGTCAATAGAGGAGAGAACCATGTCGGATCAATTTGGAGTAATTAAAAAAATGGCCCAAATATTGGGTGCGATTGAAACTTATATTTATAAAAACAATGATCATCTAATCAAGCAGCGCAGCCGCTTTATTGACTTGTGTACGATTGGGCTATCTGAATTTGAAGACGATTTTTTCACCTATGATCAACTTAAGAATTTGGTCATTAATATGGTTAATCAGTGCGAATCTTCGTCCGACATCAAATGGCGCATCGATGTAGATAATTGTACTGCCGATCAAGTGGCTGTTATTTGCCAGCCCAGCCAAAAGCGGTTTGTAATGCCATTAAGTTTGTTTATGGCGTCAGCATTGATGGGTGGTGCAACGCGAAATACATTGGATGGGTGATTGATTGGGAGGTGTTTTGGTGCGCATCAACTTAAGCTAACCATGATCGGTATTTTTCATAAATACCGGAGTTTAAAAGCATGTTTTGGGGCGTTTCATTATTGTTTGTCGTATCCCAGGAGTGCAAGCTTTGCTTGCCTGTTGGCAATACATCATATAATTTGCAGGCAAAGCCTGCACTCCATCCTTAAGGCGATGTATTACCGCTCATCTTCGATTCTTTTTTTGCCGTGAAGATTTTTCTTGGTGGGGAGTGAAAATGTAACTATTGGGATGTTCTTTCATGGAAATCACCTCAGTTAATGTGTATGAGTGGGCTATCGCCTCTAACCATCCGAGCTGAGCAAATTGACGCTCTCAGCCGCATAGGCCGCGTATGTTTTTATGCCCGGAATTCCTGTAGTTAGATATAACAACGGATTTTTTAAGATGATTGCGCTTCGGAGATGAATCGGTTTACATCACTTATCTACAACAATGCAATCAACTCAAGCGTGCCATAAAAATGGGGCGAAAATCGTATGCCGCCACGCAAGATGCAAGCCACGCCGTTTTCCTGCAAATATTTATAGAACACTTCGTTTGAAAACCGTACAGTGGTTGAAGATAACAATGCCGGATTTCAACGACCTTGCTTCGCCGATAATAAAACCAACTGTCCGTTTTTATCAATGGCATCCTTTAAATAGTAGGATTTTTCAATAACCGGCACTTCGAGTGCGGGCAGGCCGAATTCCAGCAGCAAAGACAAGCTGGGGAAAAAGCATGGATATTGGAGTTGCCGTATTTAAACGGCAGTGGAGTGAACTCCCCACGGCTTGTTTATGACACCGTGGGAGAGGGGGCGTTCTTACTTTTTACGCTTTTTGTCTTTTGCCTTTTCAATTTCCTTGGCCAAATACCCTGAGGCATTAACCGGGATAGTCTCGGCGGTCAAAATAGCACCTAACTCGCTCATCGCTTTGAGATAAACCTTGCGCTTAAAATACACCACGTCTTTAAGCGGCTCCCAGTAATCCACCCAGCGCCAGTCGTCAAATTCCGGTTTGGCGCACTGATCAAAACGCACATTGGATTCATGCGTAATCAAGCGCAACATATACCAAATTTGCTTTTGGCCTATGCATAACGGGAGGGAATTCTTGCGGATATAGCGCTCGGGCAATTGGTATCTCAGCCAATAGCGGGTACGCCCAAGCACCTGGACATGCTGCTGTTGCAGTCCCGTTTCTTCGCACAACTCTCGATACATCGCCGCTTCTGGGTCTTCATTCGGATTTATCCCGCCTTGCGGGAATTGCCATGAGTTTACACCCATTCGTTTTGCCCAAAACACGCGACCCTCGTCATTGCAAAGGATGATCCCGACATTGGGCCGGTATCCTTTAGAGTCAATCATGTTAAAACCTGTGTTTTTACCTTTCCTATATCTTTAATCTTGCTGATGGTAAAATTATTAAAGAGAGGTCAGTAATTTAAATTAATGACAGCATTGTTCCATAAATAAAGTGCAGATGCCATAGCGCACAGCTCTTTTTAATTACTCAAGACAGGATTAACCGTGAGCTTAGCGATTTTTGATTTGGATAACACGCTGATTGCCGATGACAGCGACTATTTATGGGGACAGTTTCTTGTAGACCAGGGCATCGTTGATAAAAGTTACTATGAAAGCGCCAACGCCAAATTCTACGATGACTATAAACACGGCACTCTGGATATTGTCGAGTTTCTCCGCTTTTCACTACAACCTTTGGCCGACAACGACCCCGATCAACTTTATCAGTGGCGGGCGCAATTTATAGAAGAAGCGATCAAACCGCTATTGTTAAAACCTGCGCAACAGCTGATCGCCAAACATAGAGACCGGGGCGATACCTTGCTGGTCATTACCGCAACCAACCGCTTTGTTACCGAGCCGATAGTTCAGCTGTACGGCATTGAAAACTTATTGGCGACCACGCCGGAACTTATCGATGGCCGATATACCGGCGGCTTTAACGGTATCCCTTGTTTTCAGGAAGGCAAAGTTAAGTTGCTGGAAGACTGGTTAAAGGGCTCAACCGAAACCATGCAGGATAGCTGGTTTTACAGCGACTCACATAACGATCTGCCGCTGCTCAAGCTGGTAGACCATCCGGTCGCGGTCGATCCAGACGAAAAACTGACCGAATTCGCCGACGCCGCCAACTGGCCGATCATCAGCCTGAGAAACGGCCAATGTCCGACGCATCATTTTCATAAATAGAAAATACGGCAACATAGATGTGTGTTGCCCGTTCCTAAATTACTGCCTGGTACCACAATGACGATTATGACTTTCCCAACCATAGAATCTTTTGTCGGCAATACACCTCTTGTCAGACTGCAACGCTTGCCCGGCAATACCGGCAACACCATCCTGGTTAAGCTGGAAGGCAATAATCCGGCCGGTTCGGTAAAAGACCGCCCTGCGCTCAGTATGATTAAACATGCCGAGGAAAGAGGCGAGATCAAACCCGGCGACCGGCTGATTGAAGCGACCAGCGGCAACACCGGCATTGCGTTGGCAATGGCGGCCGCGATCAAGGGTTATAAAATGACCTTGATTATGCCGGACAACATGAGCGAAGAACGCCGGGCTTCGATGAAAGCTTACGGCGCAGAGATCATCCTGACGCCTGCCGCAGGCAGCATGGAGGCGGCGATTGATTTATCCAGGGAAATGGAAGCGGCAGGCAAGGGCAAGGTGCTGGACCAGTTTTCCAATCCCGATAATCCGCGTGCGCATTATGAAGGCACCGGGCCGGAAATCTGGCGCGATACGCAGGGCAAAGTAACCCATTTTGTCAGCTCCATGGGTACGACCGGCACGATTATGGGTACGTCAAAATTCCTGAAGGAACAAAACAGCGATATTCAGGTGATTGGCGTACAGCCGGAAGGCGAGTCTAAAATCCCCGGCATCAGACGCTGGCCCAAGGAATATTTGCCGAAGATCTACATGGCTGATCGGGTTGACCGGATTATCGATGTTGACCAAATTTCAGCTGAAAACGTCACCCGCGCTTTGGCGGCCCAAGAGGGTATTTTTGCCGGTATTTCATCCGGCGGCGCTGTTCACGCTGCCTTGAAATTGTCTGAAGAAGTTGAAAATGCGGTGATTGTGGTCATTATCTGCGATCGGGGTGACCGGTATTTATCTACGGGTGTTTTTCCTGGCTAATGTGTACAGGTATTTACGCAACTTTTTATCGTTCCCACGCGCCGCGTGGGAACGAGGCTGCAGACACTTATGTATAACGATGAGCGCTCCGGCGTGGGAATGCAGAATGCGACGCTCCACCGTCGTGCTGAGTCCGGTTGATGTGGCGGCGATTTTTAGAGATGATCTGCCGCTTGCCCTGGGCCATCATATTTATTTTAATTTTAATAACGCCCACCGCCCATGCACTGAATAGCGTATCGCTTAATGTAGGAACCATCGCAGGAAACCAATGGAAGTTGGAAGGCATTAATATCGCCCTGACCGACCTGTCGCAAAACCCGCAAAAACTGGCCTTAACGATCGCCAAGTTAAGCCTGCCCAAACCTTTCAACGACCTCAATCTGGTCAATATCCGCTGCACTGCTTTCACTTGGCAAAACAAGGAGCTGATGTGCGAACAGGGCAGGGCGGAGATGCGTTCAAAGCAATGGCAATCGCCGACCGCCAACTTTTCTTTCCATGTCACGGAAAAACGCAGCTCATTCAAATTAACCGATTTACATCTGGCCGGTGGAATCATTGCGATTGACGGCGAAGAGCAGGGCGAGCTATGGCAGTTACAGATCGACGCCAAAGCGGTGGATGGCAAGTCGATTCAACAGCTATTGCCGCAGGATCGGTTCAAACTGAAAGGCGGCAAAATCAATGTTAAGTTAGATGCGTCCGGCAGTTATGCGCGGGTTAATGAATTTACCTTAACCGCCGGGCTTAATGGTTTGACCGGCCAGACCAAAGACGGGCGGGTGGCTACCGAGGCATTAGTATTGGAATCAACCCTGAACGCCCAACACAATAACGGCTTGTGGCAATGGCAAAGTCATTCTGATTTTAACGGCGGCGCGTTGTATGCGGAGCCTTTGTATATAGAGGCGGCCGGGCAAAATATCATTTTGGATGCACAAGGCGACTGGAACGCATCAAACAAACGAGTCGAAATAAAGTCTGCAAGTTACCGGCATTCAAAAGTCGGAGAATTAAGCGGCAGTGCAACCGTTCAATACAAGGATGGCGCAAGCCTTGGAAAATCTCAACTTTCGTTGAACAGTGACAATTTGCAGGGCTTGTCTGAAATCTACCTGAAACCGTTTTTTGAGCAGACCGTATTGCAAGGCGTTACGCTCGCTGGCCATTTAAAAGCCGATTTTTCTATTAACGACCAATCTTTAACCGCGTTGGCGGCAAGCTTTAATAATCTTGACGTTAAAGATGCAGCCGGACGCGGCGAAATTCATGGCGGTGTAGGTCAGCTTAACTGGTCGAACGATGAAACTTTTAGCCTGCCGTCGAAATTTGCCTGGCAGCAATTACAGGTGCGCGCCGTGCCCATAGGTCCTGCCGAGCTTTCACTGCTGAGCAGAGCTGACAGCATCCGGCTGTTAAAAAAGACCCAACTGCCTTTTTTGGGCGGCGCAATCGCTATCAACCAATTCAACTGGCAGGCCAAAAAGCAGCAAGACCCCGAGCTGTCCTTTGAAGGCGATGTAAGCAATGTGTCGCTTGAGGAACTGTCTCTGGTCCTAAACTGGACACCGTTATCCGGCACCATCAGCGGTCATATTCCCCGCGTCGAGTACAGCAACAAAACCCTGAGTCTGGGCGGCGAACTGACCGTCAAGGTTTTCGACGGTGAAGTTAAAATCAGCAATCTTGCCTCTTCGGGATTGTTTACCGATTTCCCCAAATTCCACAGCGATCTGGAAATCGAAAACCTGGATCTGGATCAGTTAACCGGCAAGTTTAAATTCGGCGGCATCACCGGCAAGCTATCGGGCTATGTCCGGCAGTTGTACATGGAAAACTGGCATCCGGTCACTTTTTTCGCGTGGTTGGGCACGCCGGAAAATGATGATTCGCGGCACAGAATCAGTCAAAAAGCGGTACAAAACATCGCCAACATCGGTGGCGGCGGTGCGGCTGATCTACTGTCCAAAAGTTTTTTACGTTTTTTTGAAACCTTCGGCTACGACAAGCTGGGTCTGGGTTGTTACTTGCATGACGGCGTGTGTCAGTTGATGGGCGTAGAGGCTAGAGAATCCGGCTATGCCATTATTACCGGCGGCGGCCTGCCGCGGATTGATGTGATCGGCTATAACCCCCGCGTTGACTGGAATGTGTTGATGGATCGATTGAAACGTATTTCGACATCGGATGAAGTGATTGTTGAATAAATGATTACCCAATAGCTAAGAAGCCGTTTAAAAACCTAATAAATTCTGTGTAAAGACAGTGTATCTCGGTAGTTTTGATGAATACCACGGTCACTGATAATCCTTGGAAAGCCGTCTGGAGATTCCAAGCCTGGCAAAAAAGTATTCAACAATCCATCTGTGAGGCAACATGCCCGTTGCTTGACGCTGCGGGCAATGTAACCGGCCAAGCCGTAGACGGCTTCGATGTGCTTGCCCAGCAAGACAGCAATGGCGACGGCGTGGTCAACAGCAGTGACGCCAACTTTGCCGACCTGCGCGTCTGGCAAGACCTCAACCAAGACGGCATCAGCCAAGCCAACGAACTTAAAACGTTAGACGAGCTGGGCATCGCCGGTATCAATGTCGGCAAGACCGAACACAGCAAAGTCCTTCCCGGCGGCAACGAAATCGCCGATCTCGGCACCTATACCCGCACCGACGGTACTACCGGCGGCACCGGCGCCGCTTCGGGGCTGGCCGATGTCAACCTCGCCGACGACACTTTCCACCGTGAATTTACCGATCATCTCGACACCAGTGCTGTGGCCGATCTGCCCGACATGCAAGGCAGCGGCGCCGTGCGCGATTTGCGCGAAGCGGCCAGTCAGTCCCCTGAATTGGCCTCCACCCTCGCCCAGTTGGGTCCCAATACCACCCGCGAGCAACTCAAGGCCGCCATTGGCGTCATCCTGCAACAATGGGCCGACAGCGCCAATTTCAACGACTCCTTTGAAACTGCCGATGCACAGAATAAAGACCTGTTCTTTATACCGCCCGGGGTCAGCGCTCTCGACGCCTATAATGCCCGTTACGCCGGACTTTTAGGTGCCTACTCAGGCATCAATAACGGTAGCCCTAGCGGTCTCTCGTTGACCAATGACATCCAGCATAAATATGAAAACATCCGGGGGCAGCAAGATGGCATCGAACGTTTGCTCAAAACCTTGGAAGCGCAAATACATATCATCCAAATTCTCGGCATGCTGGAAAAGTTTAACGGCATGACCTTCGTCAATGTCGAGGTGCAGGGTGTGTGCACCGGGGCGAATCTGTTTGCCGAGGATGGCGGGCAATATCCAAAACAGGTGGCGAATGATGAAAAGTGGAGGATAGCGGCCTGATTGGCCTGGAAAAATACGATATCGTGAGCCACATCACTTTTTTTGCCTTAACGGAAAATTTCTTCGATAAATATTCTCGTTGAGAATGCTGCACCTACGCATGTTGAGGTCATATATAGATAAATACGTACAAGATCGTCAGCTTTGAAGGACATACGCTGGTTATTTTTTGAAGCACAATAATCTCATTCAACATTGAGCTGATGGTACGGGCAAGAACACGGGGGCTAGCGGAGTGCAAATAACGAATGTGGAGGAAACGGCATGATAAAAGTGCTTCTATGGTTTGAAGAGAAAATGAGTGCGGTGATGAATATAAATAGAAATGTTGAACCGAATACCGGGCTAAGTCCGCATTTTTTCGGAAAATGCACAATGAGATATCCCATCACTGTGGTGATGAACGTAAGCAGAAATATCGAACAGAATTTCGGGCATCGTTTCCATTTCTGCAAATATGTTTAAAAAACTTGTTAAATGGGGATTAATTGGTTTTGGGATCTATTTTTTGTACCAAATGATACCGCTCTTTATTTATATGGGGCTTTATGGGTATGTGGGGGCAGGAATAGATAGAACCATTCAATCTCCGACGGAATATTCAAACATTACCATGGGGCCTTACCATCCGCGCATTCAAAAAGGTTATTTATATTTTAAAGACGAAATCAAGGGTGGTGTTCACCGTGAGGTTCATATGTATGCATTGCTCCCTGATATATCGCCACGAACCCATCAAAACCAAGACCAAGTCGAATTCCGTTTTTTTCCCAACGGAGACAAAGTCATTACCTTTAACCTGACATATTTTGGTAGCCATAAGATAAATAGCGGTGAGGAACTGTTGCATTCCGTACGCTCCGCGAATGCTCTCAACCCAAACCGTCCTGGTGAAATCGCAGCGTTTGGGTTAACCGCTTATCCACCCAAGCCGCAACAAATATTTGATGATGTTTTCAGCTACAAATACGAAGACGGTGAGCTGTTTATTGTGGAATGCGGAAAATATGGGCGTGAAGGCAAGCCGCCCTTAAATCCGAGTTGCAAGCAACGTAACGTTTATATCGCAGACGGGTTGTATCTAGATTATGAGTTTTCACGTAGCCATTTGAAATCATGGCGCGAAATTGATCTTGCTTTAAAACACTTTATATATTCTTTAATTTTGGAGAAAACCCATGACTGATACCTATCAACTTGATGCCGTAACGTTAGCCCATGTTGCGGAATTAAGAGCGCAAGAAAAATATGCAGAAGCATATCAAGTAATCGCTGATGTTACACCGATCACTTATTTGGGAGCACAGTGGTTTTCAGCGGCTGCGGATGTTAATAGCGATTCTAACGCTATTTCTGCATTTATTCGAAACTATACCAACTATGCGGAATTTCCAAGTCAGAAGTTGCCGGTACAGTTCACTAAAGAGCAGCTGGATGGAGCATCGAATGAGGTCGGAAAAGTCGTACTGGACAAGATTATTGACGACCATGGTCTACTTCCAGCAATCAAAGACTTGCTCATAACAGATTTAAATACCGTAACCCGCGAACTTGACATTGATCCTATACAATGGCCGGGAACGGTGGCCGGTATTCCCATTCCTGGATTCGATAGTCCAGACGTACACAATTTTCTTGAATTTCAGGTAGTAGCTTATGCAACAATTGCGGGGGTTTTGTTCGCCGTCGAGCGTGGCATCCAGGATTTGAGTAAAATTTTCACCGAAGCTTTTTTTGTTGCTCTTGTAGATATTGTTGACACAATTGAGGCAGACATCGACTTCATTGGTGATGTAATTCAATCTGTTTCAGACTTCTTTACCGCCGCCCAAAACTTCATCCAAAAAAGCGACCCGTTAACCCTCGATCTCGACGGCGACGGCATCGAAACCGTCCCGCCCAGTTCGACTAACCCTATCCTGTTCGATCACGACGGCGACGGCGTCAAGTCCGGCACCGGCTGGATCAAGCCGGACGACGGCTTCCTGGTACTCGACCGCAACGGCAACGGCAGCATCGACGACGGTACCGAACTGTTTGGCGACTCAACTCCACTACTTGACGCTGCGGGCAACGTGACCGGCAAAGCCGCCGACGGCTTCGATGCGCTTGCCCAGCAAGACAGCAATGGCGATGGCGTGGTCAACAGCAGCGACGCCCACTTTGCCGACCTGCGCGTCTGGCAAGACCTCAACCAAGACGGCATCAGCCAAGCCAATGAACTCAAAACGCTAGACGAACTGGGCATCGCCGGCATCAATGTCGGCAAGACCGAACACAGCAAAGTCCTTCCCGGCGGCAACGAAATCGCCGATCTCGGCACCTATACCCGCACTGACGGCACGACCGGCAGCACCGGCGCCGCTTCGGGGCTGGCCGATGTCAACCTCGCCGACGACACTTTCCACCGCGAATTTACCGATCATCTCGACACCAGTGCTGTGGCCGATCTGCCCGACATGCAAGGCAGCGGCGCCGTGCGCGATTTGCGCGAAGCCGCCAGCCAGTCCCCTGAATTGGCCGCCAGCCTCGCCCAGTTGGGTCCCAATACCACCCGCGAGCAACTCAAGGCCGCCGTTGGCGTCATCCTGCAACAATGGGCTGACAGCGCCAACTTCAACGACTCCTTTGAAACCGCCGACGCCCAGAACAAAGACCTGTTCTTTATACCGCCCGGGGCCAGCGCTCTCGACGCCTACAATGCCCGTTACGCCGGACTTTTAGGCGCCTACTCCGGCATCAACAACGGCAGTCCCAGCGGTCTCTCGCTGACCAATGACATCCAGAATAAATATGACAACATCCGGGTTCAGCAAGATGGCATCGAACGTTTGCTCAAAACCTTGGAAGCCTTTAACGGCCGTGATTTTGCGCCCATAGCGTCCAATAGCGGCAGTACCACCCTAGCTGCCTTCAGCACCAGCGCGCCTGCGGGCGGTAGCGGCTCAGGTTTTGGCCTCGATATCGATACCCCTGTCATGTATAACATGCAGCAGGCCCGGCTTAACCTCCTGAACCAAAGTTACAACAGCCTGGCCGCATCCGTCTACGACTCCCTGATCCTGCAAACCCGGCTCAAGCCTTACTTGGACAGTATCAGCCTGACTATCACTGACGGCGGTATCGGCCTCGACTTTAGCGCACTTGACAGCCTGCTTGCCAGCCAACACAGCGGCAATGCCAACACCGCCGTGGGCGACTTGCTTGAACTGCGCCGGTTGATGGGAGATAAGCTGGAAGCGGCAGGTTGGGACGGCTTGGCCTTGCTCGCCGATTGGGCGGTGACTGACGCGTCGGATCCTGCTGTTCTCAGCACCCTATCCGAATTCGGCTACAGCGGCGGTATTCACACCGATGCGGCCGGACAAGTCAGCGGCGGCAATGCCAACGACATCGTGGCAGGGCAGGTATATGCCCCTGTGACAGGCTCAGGACAGGCTCTTGTTGGTAATGGCGGCAACGATTTGCTGTTGGGTGGCGCTGGTAACGATAGTCTTTCCGGCGGCACCGGTAACGATTTGCTGCACGGCGGTGCAGGCAATGACACTTACCGCTTTAACCTAGGCGATGGGGCGGACACCATTATTGAGATGACCGGCGATACCGGCATCGACGCCATCGTCTTCGGATCCGGCATCCTGGCCGGCGACCTGGACATTTCTAGAGACGGCGACAATTTGGTCTTTGCCCACATCAATGGCAAAGACCGTCTTGTCATAGCCAACTGGTTCAACGGTCTCGCCGATGCTCAGCGCTTTGATAACATAACATTCGCCGATGGTGCGGTTTTGCAGCTTGACGCCCTGCAACTGGGATCCAGCGGCAACGACACTCTGGTCGGAACCTCTAACAGCGATATCCTGATGGGCGGCGGGGGCGATGACATCCTGATTAGCGACGGCAACGACTGGCTCAACGGCGGCAGCGGTGCCGACAGCATGACCGGATCCATCGGCGATGACATTTACGTCGTCGACAACGCAGGCGACACCGTCATCGAACTGGAGGGCGAAGGTATCGATACCGTCGATGCGCGCGCCAGCTACACCTTGGCCGCAAATGTAGAGAACCTGAGACTGGTAGGTACGGCCAGCCTGTCCGGTACCGGCAACGAACTGGATAACGACATCACCGGCAATAGCGGCGACAATCTTCTGCAAGGCATGGACGGCAACGATACACTGATCGGCAATGCCGGCAATGATACCTTGGATGGCGGCGCAGGCAGCGACACTATGCTGGGCGGCAAGGGCAACGACATCTACATGGTGGATGGCCTGACCGACACCGTGACCGAACAAACAGGACAGGGCACGGATACTATCATCGCGCCTTTCGATTACACGCTGGGTGCAAATGTCGAAAACCTCACTCTTACCGAAGGCACAGCCCTTACCGGCACTGGAAACGAACTCGACAATGTACTGACCGGCAACAGTAACGACAACACCCTGAGCGGACTGGCGGGCAACGACACACTGGACGGTGGCGCGGGCGCGGACATGATGCAAGGAGGCATGGGCGATGATATTTACATCATCGACAACATCGGCGATTCAGTAGTCGAAGCAGCGGGCGAAGGTATGGACTTGGTCAAGTCCGATATCACTTATACGCTTACCGATAACGTCGAGAATCTCACACTGACCGGCCCTTTGCCAAACTCAGGACAAGCTCCGGCAGCCATAGACGGCACCGGCAACGTCCTCGACAATTTCATCACCGGTAACGATGCCGCCAACACACTGATTGGTTTGGAAGGCAACGACACGCTGGATGGCAAGGGCGGAGTGGATACGCTGATTGGCGGTACAGGCAACGATACCTATATGGTCGATAATATCGGAGACGTGGTCACGGAAAACGCAGACGAAGGCATCGATACCGTACAATCGGGCATAAACTACGCCTTGGGCAATAATGTCGAAAATCTCATATTGACCGGTGGCAGTGCGATTAATGGAACCGGCAATGCGCTCGACAATATCATCGTCGGCAACAGCGGCAACAACATTCTGGACGGTGGCACAGGCAGTGATAGTATGGCGGGCGGTAGCGGCAACGATACCTATATTCTCGACAACATTGGCGACACCATTACCGAACAGGCAGGAAAAGGCACTGATACTATCATCGCTCCGTTCGATTACACGCTGGGCGCAAATGTCGAGAACCTCACTCTTACCGAAGGCACAGCCCTTACCGGCACCGGCAACGAATTGGATAACACCATAATCGGCAACAGTAACGACAACACCCTGAGCGGACTGGCGGGCAACGACACGCTGGATGGCGGCGCAGGCGCGGATATGCTGATCGGCGGTATCGGCAACGATACCTATGTAGTGGACAGTTTGGCCGACCAGACTGTGGAATTGGCCGGAGAAGGTGTGGATACGGTCAAAAGCAACTTAACCTGGGAGCTGGAAGACAATCTCGACAACCTCACCCTGACCGGCACCAGCACCATTGATGGTACCGGCAACGTATTGGACAACGTGATTATCGGCAACATCGCCGATAATAAGCTCATAAGCCTGGAAGGCGACGACACGCTGGATGGCGGCGCAGGTGCGGATATGCTGATCGGCGGTACCGGCAACGATACCTACGTTGTAGACAACAGTGGCGACGCGGTGATCGAAAATTCAGGTGAAGGCGTTGACCTAGTCAAATCAAGCATTACCTATACACTCATCGACAATGTCGAGAACCTGACCTTGACCGGCGCAGCCAACATCAATGGCACGGGCAATGTTCTCGATAACGTCATCATCGGCAATGATGCAGCCAATACGCTGTCGGGCTTGGAAGGAAACGACATACTGAACGGTGGCAAAGGCGCAGACACTATGCTTGGTGGGACAGGTGACGATACTTACCTGGTGGACAACACTGGCGATATCGTGATCGAAGCGGCAGGCGAAGGTACGGATGTTGTGCAAAGTGGCGCCAGCTACGTCCTGTCGGAGAATATCGAGAACCTCACGTTGAGCGGTACGACAAACATTAATGGCACCGGTAATACGCTTGATAACATCCTGACGGGCAATAGTGGCGACAATGTCATTTCCGGGATGGAAGGGAGTGACACACTTTACGGTAATGCAGGCAACGACAAACTGGACGGTGGTGCTGGTACCGATACCTTGATAGGCGGAGCAGGCAATGATATCTACGTCGTGGACAATACTGCGGATACGGTGCTTGAAAACGCAGCGCAAGGCATAGACAGTATTTTTGCTTCGGTGGATTATGCGCTGTCCGATAATGTCGAAAACCTGACCCTGACCGGCGCAGACAACATCAGCGCCACCGGCAATATGCTGAACAATGTGCTAAACGGCAATACCGGCGATAACGCGCTCTATGGCATGGCAGGTAACGATGCATTAGTCGGCGATGCAGGCAACGACTTGTTGGACGGCGGCACAGGCACCGATGCGATGTTGGGCGGCACAGGTAACGACGTTTACGTCGTCGACAACATCGGTGATCTGGTAGTCGAGAATACTGGAGAAGGCACGGATACTGTTCAATCTTCGATTACCTATACACTGGCCAATACCGTCGAAAATCTCACGCTTACCGGCAATGCATCTATTAACGGCACCGGCAATATGTCGGACAATGTTCTCATCGGCAGTGATGGCGGCAACATGCTGAACGGTCTCGAAGGCAACGATACATTGATTGGCGGGTCAGGTAACGACACGCTGGACGGCGGTCTTGGCGCTGATGCCATGGCAGGCGGTGCGGGTGAAGACACCTACATCATAGACGACATCGGCGATGCGGTACTAGAAAACGCAGATAACGGCATCGACACCGTCCAGTCCTCCATCAGCTATACCTTGACTGATAACGTCGAAAACCTCGTTCTCACTCCTTCTGCAGGCTCAGGACAGGCGCCGGTGAATCTGGACGGAACCGGCAACGCGCTGGATAACAGCATCACCGGCACCAGCGGTGATAACGTTCTGGACGGCGGTTTTGGCATCGACACCCTGGCAGGCGGGTCAGGCAACGATACCTACATCGTGGATAACACCGCCGATGTCGTCGTGGAAAACCTCAACGAAGGTACGGATAGCGTGTTTGCCTCGGCGGATTACACGCTTTCCGACAATGTCGAAAATCTCACACTTACCGGTACGACCAATATTAACGGTATAGGCAATACGCTTGACAATCTCATCACCGGCAACGATGCCGACAACACCCTGATTGGTCAAGCAGGCAACGACACCCTGGACGGTGGCGCAGGTGTGGATACACTGATCGGTGGGGTAGGCAACGACACCTACGCTGTGGACAACACAGCCGATGTTGTCATCGAAAATCTCAACGAAGGCACGGACAGCGTGTTCGCCTCGGCGACCTACACGCTCTCCGACAATATCGAGAATCTGACCCTGACCGGCCCTTCGACTGGCTCAGGACAGGTTCAGCCCGACATTGACGGCACCGGCAATGCGCTGAACAACACCATCACCGGCAACAGCGGTGCGAACGTGCTGGATGGTGGAGTAGGCGCAGACACCATGACCGGCGGCGCGGGCAACGATACCTACATTGTGGACAATACCGGCGATAAGACGATTGAGGGACTCAATGCAGGTATCGATACTGTGCTTTCTTCGGTTAGCTACACGCTGGCATCCAATGTCGAAAACCTTACACTCACCGGTGCTGCAAATATTGATGCTACCGGCAACGAACTGAATAATATCTTGATCGGCAATACCGGCAATAACCGACTGTACGGTTTGGCGGGCAACGACACCCTGACCGGCAATACCGGCAATGACCTGCTCGATGGCGGAACAGGTGCGGATGCGATGGCCGGCAATTCGGGAGACGATACCTATGTCGTCGATAATGCAGGCGACGTGGTGACCGAGAATGTCGATGAAGGCATCGATAGCGTCCAGTCTTCGATCAGCTACACGCTGGGGGCCAATATCGAGAACTTGACCCTGACCGGCACCGCTTCCATCAACGGAACCGGCAATGTGCTGGATAACGTGATCGTCGGTAATGCCGGTAACAATGTGCTCAGCGGCCTTGCCGGGAATGACTCGCTGACCGGCAATGCCGGTAACGACACCCTGGATGGCGGACTGGACGCAGACAGCATGGCGGGCGGCGCGGGCAACGATACCTACGTGGTAGACAATATCGGCGACATCGTTATGGAAGGCCTGAATGCCGGAACCGATCTGGTGCAATCCAGCATCACCTACACGTTGACCGACAATGTCGAGAACCTGACTCTGACCGGTGCGGATGTCATCGATGGTACGGGTAATGCGCTGGGCAACATCATCACCGGCAACGTGGCAGCGAACGTGCTGGATGGCGGTGCGGGGGCAGATACCCTTTATGCCGGTGCGGGCGATGACAGCCTTATCGGCGGCGATGGCAACGATGCACTCTACGGCGAAGCCGGAAACGACCAGATGCAAGGCAATGGGGGCAACGATACGCTGGACGGCGGCCTGGGAGCGGATACCATGCAGGGCGGCTTGAACAATGACACCTATGTGGTGGACAACATCGGCGACCTCGTTTTGGAAAACCTGAATGAAGGCATCGATCTTGTCCAGTCATCCATCACCTATACACTCATCGACAATGTCGAGAACCTGACCCTGACCGGCACGGCCAATATCAACGGTACGGGCAATGTGCTGGATAACATCATTCTCGGTAACAGCGGCAACAATACGCTGACTGGCCTGGAAGGCAACGATACGCTGAATGGCGGCGCAGGGGCAGACACCATGCTGGGCGGCGTGGGCGACGATACCTACGTGGTGGATAACGCAGGCGATGTGGTTATAGAGAACCTTGCCGAAGGTATCGACAATGTCCAAGCCGGCATCAGCTACACGCTGACCGACAACGTCGAGAACCTGACCCTGACCGGTACGGCCTCCATCAACGGCACCGGCAATGTGCTGGATAACGTGATCGTCGGCAATGCCGGTAACAATGTGCTCAGCGGCCTTGCCGGGAACGACTCGCTGACCGGCAATGCCGGTAACGACACCCTGGATGGCGGACTGGACGTGGACAGCATGGCGGGCGGCGCGGGCAACGACACCTATGTGGTCGACAATGTCGGCGACATCGTCACGGAAGGTCTGAATGCAGGAACCGACTTGGTGCAATCCGGCATCACCTACACACTGACCGACAACGTCGAGAACCTGACCCTGACCGGTACAGACGTCATCAACGGCAAGGGCAATACGCTCAACAACATCATCAACGGCAACGTGGCGGCAAACGTGCTGGATGGCGGTGCGGGTGCCGACTCGCTTTATGCCGGTGCCGGCGATGACACGTTGCTGGGCGGAACGGGCAACGACATACTGGATGGCGGAGCAGGTGCGGACGCGATGTCCGGCGGGCTTAACGATGACACCTATGTGGTGGATAACATTGGCGACCTCGTTATCGAAAATCTGAATGAAGGCACCGATCTTGTTCAATCCAGTATCATTTACACCCTGACCGACAATGTCGAGAACCTGACCCTGACCGGCACAGCCAACATCGACGGCACGGGCAATGCGCTGGACAATATCATTCTCGGCAACAGCGGCAGCAACACACTGACTGGCCTGGAAGGCAACGATACGCTGAACGGCGGGGCAGGGGCCGACACCATGCTGGGCGGGATCGGCAACGACACCTACGTGGTGGATAACGCAGGGGACATTGTTACCGAAAATCTTGACGAAGGTATCGACCTTGTTCAATCCAGCATCAGCTATACGCTGACCGACAATGTCGAGAACCTGAGCCTGACCGGTACGGCCTCCATCAACGGCACGGGCAACACGCTAGACAACGTGATTGTCGGCAACACGGGAAACAATATCCTCTCCGGCCTGGACGGTAACGACACGCTGACCGGCAACGCGGGCAACGATACGCTGGATGGCGGGTCAGGCGTAGATAGCATGACGGGCGGTACAGGAAATGATACCTACGTGGTGGACAACATCGGCGATGTGGTGACCGAAGCGCTGAATGCGGGGACGGACACGGTGCAATCTTCCATCTCCTACACGCTGGGGGCCAACGTCGAGAACCTCACCTTGACCGGCTTAGATGCCATCAACGGTACCGGCAACACGTTGAATAACACGATCACCGGCAATGCTGCCGCGAACATGCTGGATGGCGGCGCGGGCGCGGACAGCATGGCGGGCGGTGCGGGCGATGATACCTATACTGTGGACAATAGCGGCGATGCGGTGACCGAAGCGCTGAATGCGGGCATCGACACCGTGCAGTCTTCCATCACCTACACGCTGGTGGCCAACGTCGAGAACCTCACGCTGACCGGCACAGCTGCGATCAACGGCACCGGCAACGCGCTCGACAATACGATTATCGGCAACAGTGCCGCGAACGTGCTGAACGGCGGCGTGGGCGCTGACACGATGGTGGGCGGTGCGGGCAACGATACTTACATCGTCGATAACATCAACGATGTCGTCGTGGAAGGCGTCAATGCCGGTACGGACAGCGTACAGTCCAGCGTCACTTACACACTTTCCGACAATGTCGAGGATCTCACGCTGACCGGCACGGCAGCCATTAACGGCACCGGCAATGCGCTGGACAACGTCATCACCGGTAACAGCGGCGTGAATGTGCTGGCCGGTATGGGCGGCAACGACACCTACTATGTGGACAATACGGCCGATGTCATCGTAGAAAATATCGGGGAAGGCACGGACAGTGTGTTCGCGTCGGCAACCTACACCCTATCCGACAATGTCGAGAACCTCACGCTGACCGGAACGGCTGCGATCAATGCCACCGGCAACGCGCTGGACAACGTTATCATCGGCAATAGCGGCGCGAACGTGCTGGATGGCGGTGCCGGCGCGGACAGTATGGCGGGCGGGGCGGGTGACGATACCTATGTCGTGGACAATGTTGGCGATGTGGTGACGGAAGCCCTGAATGCAGGCACGGATACGGTTCAATCGAGCATTGGCTACACTTTGGGCAACAATCTGGAAAACCTCGCTCTGACCGGCGCGGCTGCGATCAACGCCACCGGCAATGCGCTCAATAATGCCATTACCGGCAACAGCGGCAACAACCTGATCGATGGCGGCGCTGGTGCAGACATCCTGACAGGCGGCGCGGGCGACGACACCTACATGGTGGACAATATCGGCGACGTGGTGGTGGAGGCCGACAATGCCGGTACCGATACCGTGCAGGCCTCGGCTAGCTATACGCTGGCGAACAACATCGAGAACCTAACCCTGACCGGCGCAGCTAACATCAACGGCACCGGCAACGCGCTGGATAACCTCATCGTCGGCAACAGCGGCAACAACACACTGATCGGCATGGAAGGCAACGACAACCTGGACGGCGGCATCGGCGCAGACACGATGGCAGGCGGGGTAGGCGACGACACTTACGTTGTGGATAATGCGGACGACATGGTAGTGGAAGCGGTCAATGCAGGTATCGACACCGTTCAATCCACCGTGAGCTATACCCTCTCCGACAATGTCGAAAACCTCACGTTGTCCGGTGCTACTTCCATCAACGCCGCAGGCAATGCGCTGGATAATATCCTGACCGGTAATAGCGGTGCGAACGTGCTTGACGGCGGTGCCGGGGCGGACACCCTGATCGGCGGACAAGGCAACGACACCCTGCTGGGCGGTATGGGCAACGACCGCTATGTATTCAATCCCGGCGACGGTTCAGACATCATCATAGACACACTGGGCGTTGACATACTCTACCTCGGCGGCAACCTGATCGAAGCCAACCTGGAAGGCGTACGCGATGGCGATAACATGATCGTGAACCTGTTCGGCACAACCGACAGCATCACCCTGACCAACTGGTTTGTACAGAGCGAAGGTGTGAATCGCATCGAGTTTGGCGATGGTTCATCGCTTGATCGAGCGGGTATAGAAGGACTGCTGAACCGTCCGCCGGTCGCTTATGCAGATGCGATTACGGTATACGAGGACGGCGGCGTTGTGAGCGTACCGACAGCGGCACTGCTGGAGAACGACACTGACCCGAATGCCAACGACGTTATCTCTGTCGTTGCCGTTGGCGCATCCGCTATCGGCGCGACCGTACAGCTTGCGAACGGACAAGTGCAGTACGACATCGGCAACCGCTTCCAGGAACTGGGCGCAGGACAAACGGTGACGGACAGCTTCGGTTACACCATCAGCGACAGCAAAGGCGCGACTGCAAGCAGTATAGTGAACGTTACCATCACCGGGGTCAACGATGCGGCGGTGACGGTAGCGGATACCGCAGTTGTTCAGGAAGACCTCAACATTACGACAACCGGCAATGTCTTGAGTAATGATACCGATGTCGATCAAGGCACCGTGCTCAGCGTGGCGAACGTCGGTGTGTTCAGCGGCAGCTACGGTAGCCTGACACTGCTCGCAGACGGCAGCTATAGTTATACGCTGGACAATGCCTCGCTTGCAGTGCAATCGCTGGCTGCCGGTCAAATAGTCACCGAGACCTTTGACTACCAAGCCACCGACGGGCTGATCGCCACCCCGTCGACGCTCACTGTAACAATCACCGGCACCAACGATGCGCCGGTGACAACCGTAGACACGGCTACCGTGCAGGAAGATCTCAATATTACGGCAACCGGCAACGTGCTGAGCAACGATACCGATGTTGATCAAGGGACGATCCTGAGCGTGGCCGATGCCGGTCTCCGTCAAGGCAACTATGGACAGCTTACCTTGAATGCGGACGGCAGCTACACCTATAACGTGGACAACACATCCGCTACGGTTCAGTCGCTGGGACGCACGGCACAAATGTCCGAGCATTTCGATTATACCGTGACCGATGGCATTACCAATGTTGCCTCAGCGTTGGATGTCTACCTGCAAGGGACGAACGATGCACCCATTCTGGTTGCGCCGTTGGCCGACCAGGACTTCACCTTCAATAAATTCTTTTCCTGGCAGATGCCGTCCGGGAGCTTCGCCGACATTGACCAAGGAGATACGCTTGACTACTCGGCAACGTTGGCTGATAACTCACCGCTACCGGATTGGCTCACTTTCGATGCAATCACTCAGACTTTTTCCGGTATGACGCCGAAAACAGTCGGCTATTTGGATATCAAGATGACTGCAACAGACAGGGTAGCCGCCACGGGCAGTACTGTCGATAGCCTCGCTACCTCGGATATTTTCCGCATTTCGATCAGTCATGGTAATGAAGGGGTGGGTAATGGGCAGGACGCGGTTCCGACAGGCCTCGCTACCAATTTCAACGATGGCACCGGCACCTCAACAGGCGATCCTGGCGCCAGCAGCCTCAATAACAACATACTTCAAGGAGGCTCAGGCAACAACATCTTGACCGACAGTTCAGGCAACAACCTGTTCGATGGCGGTAATGGGGCCGACAAGCTGAACGGCGGTGCAGGCAATGAATTATTTATCGGTGGCGCAGGCAATGACACCATCACCACCGGTGCCGGCGCGGACATCATCGCCCTCAATCGCGGCGATGGACAAGATACCGTAGTTGCCGGTACCGGTGCAGACAACACCATCTCGCTGGGTGGCGGTATCGGTTATCAGGATTTGGCATTGAGCAAATCAGGAAGCGATTTGATACTGGACACCGGCCTTTCAACAGGTTCAGGAAAGGCTCACGATCAGATTATTCTGAAAGACTGGTTTAGCGATACAGCCAATCGCAGCGTAGTCAACTTGCAAGTCGTTCTGGATAACATGACTTACAACCCGGCATCGCTTGATACGATGGTGAACCAGCAAGTGCAGAACTTCGACTTCACCGCATTGGCACAAAGTTTCGACCAGGCACTGGCGACCAATCCTACCCTGGCTGCATGGAATCTGACCGACTCTTTGCTGACGAGTCATCTGGCGGGTAGCGATACCGAGGCATTGGGTGGTGATCTGGCCTACCAATACAACCTGAACGACAGTCTGGCTGGTATGGGGATTGCTTCTGCGCAGACGGTGATAAGCGATACCAACTTCGGTACGTCCGCCCAACAGCTACACCCGCTGGAGGATTTGCAGACTGGCACGGTGCGGCTGAGCTAAATCAATGGCGGAGAAATGGCGCAACAAACTACAGGCCGACGCTTACGACTTTGCCCCGGACATCCAGCGCTTGCAGCACCAGCCGCCATCGCCCCTGCCGCGCGCGGTGCTGTGGTGTCTGCTGGCGTTGTTGCTATCCATGCTGCTGTGGTCGATCTTCGGCAGGCTGGATATTATCGCGGTAGCCCAAGGCAAACTGGTGCCGCAAAGCTCGGTCAACGGAAAAATAGGAAAAATAGGGGACGGAAAATAGGGGGCGGAGCCCGATTACGCCATTAACTTACCCTAAATAGACGATGGAAAAGATGCCCCGCAGAGCTCGCGTAAGACATGCAGGTGTGCCGCAACATGTGATTCAGCGTGGGAATAACCGCGCAGCCTGTTTTTTCGCAGACGAAGATTATCGATCCTATCTGGACAACCTTCTGGAAGGCGAGATGCGATATGGCTGTGACATTCACGTCTATGTGCGGATGACGAACCACGTTCACCTGCTGGTCACACCTGAGACTGGCGAAAGCCTGTCGGACATGATGCGCTACATTGGAAGCCGCTATGTGTAATACGTGAATCACGTCTACCGGCGTAGTGGCACGTTATGGGAAGGGCGTTACAAGTCCAGTTTGATTGATTCGGAAGGATACCTGCTGACGTGTTACCGGTACATCGGACTGAATCCTGTTCGCGCTGGGATGGTGACGGATCCGAGTAGCTATAGATGGTCGAGCTATGGAGCGCACGCGTTAGGCCAAGCGGATAAATTAATACGGGATCATTTCTGTTACCTAGCTCTTGGCGTAACTGGCGAGATCAGGCAGGCGGCTTATCAAGCACTATGTCGTCATCAAATGGACGCGGCATCACTGAAAGCGATTCGTGAGTCGGTGAATAGTGGTACTGCCTTGGGTAGCGAGCGGTTCAAGGACGAAATTGAAACGACGCTTGCAAGATCGGTTCGTCTCGGAACGCCGGGGCGTCCGAGGAAACAGGGGATCAATGAGTGAATGTCGAAACAGTGTGGTCTCGGTTTGAGGAGGAAATGAGTGTGCTGATAAATATGAACAGAAACGTCGAACAGAATATCGGGCTCCGTCCCCCGTCCCCGTTTTTTCGCCGTTTTTTCGAACAACTCAGCAATACAGACGCTATTGCCAACGGCGACAGCTAAGCCAATAGCGGCATGAAAGGCGATTGGCTCAACGGTGGCAATGGCGACGATACCCTGGCAGGCAGCACCGGCAACGATGTGCTGATGGGCGGTGATGGACAAGACTTGATAATCGGCGGCGCAGGCGATGTTGACTACGAGACGGCTAATTTCGGTTGGTCGGGGACTGATCTTGCTGATACCAGTCCGACTAAATATACCAGCCTTATCCAGTATGTCAGCGTCGTCAACGCTCCCGGCAACGGAGCGGATGTCATCTATGCCGGTGTCGGCAACGACAATGTCTGGGGCGGAAGAAGCAATGATGTCCTTTTCGGGGGAGACTGCAACGATAACCTTTATGGCGGGACGGGTAATAATACCGATAAGTTTGGCGGTAATGACGTTATTCTGGGTGGTTCGGGTAATGAGCCACCGCTAACTACTTCTTGGCAATGCTGTTCCAGAATGATCAAAAGAGAGAGCGCGTAAAATGTGGGGGTTTGGGATAATCATTGCGCTTTATTTGTATATCCGGCTTGCGATATGGGTTGGTAGGAAGCTGGCAGGCAAGCGTGAAAGCAAGCAGTGGAAATGGGGTGTTAGAGTGACTGTGGTGCTAGTGTTCGCGCTCATCCCAACGTGGGATGCCATTTTGGGGCGAATTTACCTCAACCACCTGTGCAGCACCGAAGCGGGAGTGAGGGTCTACCAGCCGGTGGAATTGCCAGCGGAGTATTGGGATGTGCAAGGGAAGTCGAGGTTTATAAGCGCTAGAGGCATCCTTGATATGGCGGTATTAGGGAGTCGATTTCAATTGAGTAATGTTAGCGAACCACAAATAAATTGGTTGATAAGAATAGATAAAGATCGGTGGCAACTAAAAGACAATCAGACCGAAAAAATTTTGGGAGAAAAGATTACTTTTACTCGCTACTTTGGCTGGTTAAACCGTTTTTCACCAGCACCAAATGTGGCTGAAAGCTGTCGAGATTTATGGGTAGAGCAATATGGGCGTGAAGTTTTTTTTCAGTAAGAAAATTCAGAAGAAATAGCTTTTTCCATGAGTATTTTTAAGCAAGTTAACTCTTCCAAATAGGAGAAACTATTATGTCAACGATTACGAACTACTTTGAACAAGCCCAACTTTCCTTGGCGACTTACGCCTTGAATTTGCAATCTGGAATGATTGGTGCTGCTGATGCAAATTATACGAAGGCACTGACTGATGCTGGCATGAGTGCCACCCAAGCCGCCGACTTCGCCAGCAACTACCGCGTTCTCGCCCAAAGTATGCCCACTACAAACGGTTTTTCGGCAACGTTATTCCAGAACAATCAAAAGAGGGAGGGCTTAAAATGTCTGGCCTTGGGATAATCATTGCGCTTTATTTGTATATCCGGCTTGCGATATGGGTTGTGAGGAAGTTGGCAGGTGAGTGTGAAAGTAAGCAGTTGAAATGGGGTGTCAGAGTGGCTGTGGCGCTAGTGTTCTCGCTCATTCCCTTGTGGGACGTCATCTTGGGGAGAATTTACCTCAACCATCTGTGCAGCACCGAAGCGGGAGTGAAGGTCTATCAGACAGTGGAACTGCCTGCGGATTATTGGGATGGGCTGGGGCGGGCAAAATTTTTCAAAGAAAATGGCGATCTTGATCATTCATTTTTAAAGAATAGATTTGGAGAGTCTAGCTCAACAAAGCCGTATTCATCATTTTTCAGGATTGATGAAACTCACCGACAACTAGTGGATAACAGCACCCAAAAAATTTTAGGCGAAGTTGTTAGCTTTATGTACTGGGGAGGTTGGATTTCGAGAAACTCTGGCCTTCATAACACCGCAGTTGAGTGCAAGGAATTTCATGGTAATCAATTTTGGCACGACTTCTATGTGCGTTTTTTTAAATCAGCAACTTTTTCCAAATAGGATACGACCATGACAACGATTACTGGATTTTTTGAACAAGCTCAACTATCTCTTGCTGCATATGCACTCGGTTTGACACAAGGAATGCCTAATGCAGATTATAATGCGGCACTTACGGTTGCAGGTATGACGGATACCCAATCCGCTGACTTCGCCAACACCTATACCGTTCTAGCCCAAAGTGTGCCCACTACAAACGGTTTTTCGGCAACGCTATTCCAGAATAATCAAACGGGTCAAAAGACACTTGCCATCCGAGGGTCGGACAATCTTACTGACTATCTGACGGACGTAGTTGACGTCGCTGTCCTAGGCGGGACATTTGGTCAAGAGCAATACGCTTTTTTGAATGATTTCTACCAGCAGCTGATTACGCAAGGCATGCTGAGTTCAAGTGAAAACTTCAGTGTTACCGGACATTCATTGGGAGGCTTCCTTGCCCAAGCATTTTCTGTCGATCATTCAGGAACTGTCACCCAGACATACACTTATAACGCTCCTGGTATCGGAGGTATAGTTGCAGAGGTGCTAAGTTGGCTTGGCGCTACAAATACTAATGTTAGCGTCAGTAACATAACCAATATCCAGGCTTCAGGATTTTCAGCAACGGCGGGGCTTGGCACCTTGTTGGGCAATGTCCAGGAAATCTTTACAGAAGTTCAGAACAATCCATTAAGCAATCACAAGATCGGATTACTTACCGACTCCCTAGCCGTGTACAACCTGTTTGCGCAGATCGACCCATCGCTCAATGCCAACTCGAATGGCTTGACCACTATTACCAATATCCTCAAGGTCTCCAGCAACATAACAGCCAACAGCCTGGAATCGGCCGTCACCGCGCTGGGCAAACTGTTGGGCGCAACTAACACCACTTTTACCGGCAGCGAGTTCGATGCCAACCGCGACCTGCTCTACAAGGCGCTAAGCGACATCAGCGCCACACTGCCTATGAACGGCGGTTCGTTCACCGTGCTCGACCTTTCTGCTGTCACTGCAACGCAACTTGCCAACAGCGCACAAGACAACCTCGCCTATAGGTATGCCCTCAAAGAATTGAATCCGTTTGCTGTGCTGGATGCAGACTACAGTGCGAGCAATACCAATGGTTCGCTGGATATTTACAATCCCGCTACTGGCGTTGGCGACCTTACCGATAACTACCTCACTGACCGTGCATCAATGCTCAGCGCACTCATCCAACGTAACGCAGTGGACAATACCGACACCACAATGAGCGGAAACGACATCCTGTATCGTGATGCGGCAAGTAATACCGAGCTTCGTTTTGGTTCCATATTGACTGGCGACAGCAGTCTACAACACATCCTGTTTGATGATGTTGGCAGCAACACACTGACTGGCGGAACTGTGGCCGACCACCTCTACGGCGGAGGCGGCAACGACATACTGCAAGGCAACGCCGGCAACGACTATCTCGAAGGCGGACAGGGTCACGACACCTACCGCATCAACACCGGCGACGGAACTGACACCATTCTGGATACTGACGGACAAGGCAGCATCGTCTATAACGGCATCGCCTTGAGCGGCGGGCAAAGCACTGCACCGAATCAATGGCAAGACAGCAAAGGCCGCACTTATATCCTTAGCGATATGGGATCCGGCAAGCAGGACCTGCTGATTAATGCCGGAACCGAACACCTTACTATCAAAGACTACACCAATGGCGAACTGGGCATCCGCTTGACCGGTCAAGTCGCCCCCACTTCCTTCACCCAGTTCGGCAGCGGCATCACGGTTACCGGCGACCGTATGCCCTACCAGATGCCTTGGAATTATTATCTATGGCTCTCTAATCCGGCTTGGCCATACCTGTTCGACAGCAACGGCAACATGGTACGCACCAGCGTCCCGCAGCCTTTCTATGCCGACAAAATCTTCGACAGCACAGGCGACGACAACCTCTATGCCGGCGACGGCTTAAACGTGATCTATGCCTACAACGGCGGCAATAACCACATCGAGACCGGCGCTAACGATGATTACATCACCGGCGGCAGCGGGCGTGATCGTGTCTACGCAGGCGCTATGACCGACACCATTGATACCGGAGCAGGCGATGACATCGTCTATGGCGAAGACGGGGGCGACGTTATCAACGGCGGCCTCGGCAATGACTACTTGTCCGGCGGAGCGGGGGCCGATGCAATCAATGGCGACGAAGGCAACGATCAAGTTTACGGAGGCGATTCCATTACCTGGCAACAGGCAACAACGGACAGCGGCATTGCCGCCGCAGGGCAGGGAGACCTGCTGGCTGGCGGTAGCGGCGATGATGTCGTCATAGGAGATACGGCGGATGATGCACTGTTGGGCGGAGACGGTAGCGACACCATCGCGGGGCGCGAAGGAAACGATATTTTGTTAGGCGACTCAGGTTTAGTGTTTGTGGCGCCGCCCTTGAGCGAGTTCGACGCCATAATCGGTGCGACGCGCTGGCCGATGGGGCCGTACTTGAATTTCCATTCGCCATTTACCAGCGAGCCGATGCTTAACATTCAGTTCGAAAAAATTGATCATGGCCTTGGCAGTGTTGACCGTTACCAAGTGAAACTGTCGTCCCTCGCCAATCCTGAGGCTCCAAGCGATAACTGGATGACTCAGGCCATGACCGGCGGCAATGATCAACTTTACGGCGGAACCGGCGATGACTGGCTGTTCGGCGAGTTTGGCGATGACCTGCTCAACGGCGGTGCGGACAACGATGTGCTGGTCGGTGGGCTTGGCGATGACATCCTGATTGGCGGCGAAGGCGATGACGTAATGCTGGGTGGCGCGGGCAACGATACCTACATCATCAACGCCAATGACGGTGTGGATTATATTTACGACGACAGTTTTTCCGGTACCAATAGTCTTGTTTTCGGAGCGGGAGTCGATCCCGCCAACATCAAACTATTCCAGGGTTCGCTTGGGCTCGACCTGGGCAATGGCACCGTCGTGCATATTCACGGAGTGGATTATAACGATGTTGCCAATACCAGTAGCATACAAAGCTTCCAGTTTGCCGATGGCACCGTACTGACTGCGCAACAACTGGTTGCCAGAGGATTCGATCTGAGCGGCACAGACGGCAGCGACACCGTCAGCGGCACTAACGCAACCGACCGCATTGTCGCTGGCGCTGGGGACGATATTCTTTCAGGTGGTGCAGGAAATGACATACTTGACGGCGGTGCGGGGAACGATATTTATGCGTTCAACATAGGTGACGGTGAAGATGTCATTCAGGATGATGTCAATGCAGCGGCGGGAGGCATCGAGTTCAATACCTTGGTACTGGGTGCAGGCATTACCGCTGCCATGATTACCCCAGTCATTGACGCCGGCGGTATGGTCACGCTGGATTTTGGCAATGGCGATAGCATCCGCATCAATCGGATTGGAAACCTGTCTATTCAGAACATCCGGTTTTCTGACGGCAGTGTAATTTCTACGGAATCATTGTTGAATGAGCCGCCGCTTGCTAACGCAGATGCCATCACCGTGTACGAGGATGGCGGCGTGATGAATGTGCCGACAGCTGCGTTGTTGGCGAATGATACCGATCCGAATGTCAACGACGTTATTTCTGTCATTGCCGTTGGCGCATCCGCTATCGGAGCCTCAGTATCCCTAGCCCCTTCGACAGGCTCAGGGCAGAGAGGACAAGTTCAGTACGACATCGGCAACCGATTTCAGGAACTGGGCGCCGGGCAGACCATTACCGATAGTTTCAGCTACACCATTAGCGACAGCAAGGGCGCGACCGCAAGTACCGAGGTGAATGTTACCATCACCGGCACTAACGACGCCCCAGTAGCCGCCATCCCGCTGGCCGATCAAACCGCCAGCGAAACCGGCGCGTTTGACTATCAACTACCGGTCAATGCCTTTACCGACATCGACACGGGCGATAAACTTAGTTATGGCGCAACACTAACCAATGGCAATCTATTGCCCGATTGGCTGGTATTCGATGCCAACAGCAGAACCTTCCACAGCGCCATGCCGGATGGGGCGGCAGGATTGTGGGACATCAGCGTTACCGCCACCGATACCTCCGGCGCCAGTGTATCCAGCGCATTCAGGCTGGATGTAGCCAACCGGATCAAAGGAACCGGCGAAGAGGACAAACTCAACGGAACAGCGCTCAGAGATGTGATGTACGGCCTTGCCGATGACGACTGGTTGCGTGGCGCGGGTGCGGCCGACGTACTGGTCGGCGGCTCCGGGGATGACGTGCTGGAAGGCGGCAGCGGAGACGACATCCTGATCGGCGGCATTCCCGATGGCGCCACATTGGCGGATACACCTATTCCAGTCGAGTCAGTCAGCTGCGACAACCATAGTGAAGATTCGCATCATAACGATGAACACGGCGATAGCGACCGACATGATCGAAATGACACAAACCCGCATCATGATGATGAGCATGACAAGTCCGGCAACAACCTGCTTAACGGCGGTTCGGGCAACGACACCCTGATTGGCGGCGGCAGAAACGACCTGCTGATTGGCGGAACCGGCAACGACACCATCGACACCGGAACCGGTGCAGACATCATCGCCTTTAACCGAGGCGACGGTCAGGACACCGTATTGGCCAGCACCGGTGCGGACAATACCCTGTCGTTGGGCGGCGGCATCAAAAATAGCGACCTGTATTTTCGCCATCTCGGTAACGACCTGATACTGGAAACAGGTATCTCTGACGACCGGATCACCTTCCGTGATTGGTACGCATTGCCAAACAATCGCAGCATCGACACCCTGCAAATGATCGGCAACGCTGAAACCAAAGCCAGTAAGGCGCGCATCAATCTGTATGACTTCGGCAAACTGGTAGAGAGCTTCGACAAAACCGTTGCGACCGACGCCACGACCGATCATTGGGCATTGACCAATGCCAAACTGGATAAACATCTGGAACAGTCCAAAGGCGAAGCGTTGGGCGGAGACCTGACTTACCAGTACGGCAAGAACGACTCATTGGCGGCTCTTTCTCTGGGGACGGCGCAAGACGTGTTGGACAGTTCCTCGTTCGGCGTAAAGCCGCAGGACTTGCACAATCTGTCTGGATTGAGTGAAGGCATAGCGAGGTTAAGCTAAACGATGGCGGAGAAATGGCGCGACAAACTACAAGCCGATGCTTACGACTTTGCCCCGGACATCCAGCGCTTGCAGCACCAGCCGCCATCGCCCTTGCCTCGTGCGGTGCTGTGGTGTCTGCTGGCGTTGTTGCTATCCATGCTGCTGTGGTCGATCTTCGGCAGGCTGGATATTATCGCGGTAGCCCAAGGCAAACTGGTGCCGCAAAGCTCGGTCAAGATCGTGCAACCGGCCGATGCCGGTATCGTCAAGGAGATACTGGTCAGCGAAGGCGATGAAGTACACGCCGGGCAGGTGCTGGCGCGCATGGATACGCAGTTCTCCGATGCCGATGGACGGTCGCTGGAAAGCGAACTGCATCTTAAAAGTATGCAATTGCGCCGTGCCGATGCGCAACTTGCGAACGCTCCACTCCAGCCGAATAGCGATGATCCGCCTGAGTTGTTCGCCCAAGTCAACGCTCAATATATTGCCCGCCAAAAAGCCTACGCCGATGCCCTCGGTACGGCACGCGCTCAGCGCAGCAAAGCCCAACAAGAGCTGCAAAGCGCGCTGGAAATCGAAACCAAGCTTAAACAGACCGTGCCGATTTACAAGGCACATGACGAGGCGTTTCAGCGGCTGGTTAAAGACGGCTCAGTTTCAAAATTCATGGCTAACGAGAAATCCCGCGACCATATCGAAAAGGAACAAGAACTACGTGCGCAAAGCTACACCGTGGATAGCCTGCGCTCAACGATCCGGCAAACCGAACAACAGATCGCCCAGATCACCTCCAACTATCGTCAGGAGTTACAGAACGAACGGGTGCAGGCCGAAGGCGAGTACCGCAAACTGCTACAGGAAAACCAGAAACAGGCGCACCACCACGAACTGCTGGAACTCAAAGCGCCGCAAGACGGCATCGTCAAAGACATAGCCACCCACACCCCCGGCACCGTGGTTTCGCCCGGCACGGTAGTGATGACCGTAGTTCCCAAGAACGACCCGATCGAAGCGGAAGTATGGATCACCCACCTGGATGCGGGATTTGTACAACCCCAGCAACATGCGCAAGTGAAGCTGGCGGCTTATCCGTTCCAAAAATACGGCATGGTTAATGGCGAAGTCAGTCAGGTGAGTCCCGATGCGACCGAGCCGGATAAAGGCCAACGCGATGAACCGGGTTACCGTGCGGTGATTCGTCTGCCGAGCGCCTTTCTGGAAAATGCCGGAAAGCAGTACCGACTCACGCCCGGCATGCAGGTGACTGCGGAAATCAACCTGGGCAACCGCAGTGTGCTGGAATACCTGCTTTCGCCGGTACAAAAAGCGGTGTTTGAAGCAGGGCATGAACGATGAGCCTGGGAATGAATAGAAATGTCGAACAGAATATCGGGCTTCGTCCTCATTTTATGAGTCTCTACAAAACTTTCCGAACAATAAGGCATGAGTAGAATATTTGTAAGCTGGGAGCTCGGAGCCAATTTCGGTCACCTTACCATAAGGAAAATGGGGACAAGGAAAATGCAAGGAAAATGAGGAAAATGGGGACGGAGCCCCATTACGCTATCTATTGAGGCCATTGCTTACATAGGGTGAGTTTTGACTGGCATACAACGTCAATTTTTTGAGTCACAATAATACGTTTTAACGTCATATTAAATAGTGCCGGCTTAATTCGTTGATGCGCGCAATTTGGAATAATGCAATCTGGAAGAAAGAGATATGAAAAATTTAAATCAATGTAATCTTCGACAGCTTATCAAAAACAAGAATATCGGGCTCCGTCCCCATTTTTTTATTTTATGGCCGCAATAACTTGCGATATATCCAATATTCAATAGAAATCTAAATAGCCAAGATTAGGGGCAAAGATATGACATCGCCGGTTCAGTTCACGACAGACTATATCAATAATACGTTAATTCCAAACTATAATGCGGTTGTTTTTCAAACAGAAAATTCGGGCAGAATATCGGGCTCCGTCCCCATTTTTTCCCGGATAACTCGAACGATGCACTTCGTTTCTCAGCATATTCTACTCGGGCTATTGATCGTTTGTTGGCTAAGCTACGCACCTACCTGTCAGGCCGCCAGCTACGATTGCCAAAAAGCGAGTAGTGAGGTAGAGAAATTAATTTGCGATGAAAGCCAGAGTAACTTGTCACAGATGGATGAGGAAATGGCCCAAGCTTACCGCGGTGCTCTTCAGCAGGCCAGCGACAAAGAAAAAGAAGCAGTTAAATCCGAACAGCGGCGCTGGCTGGTTGAAACGCGTCAGTGCAAGACCATAAAATGTCTGGAAATATTGTATTTGCCGCGTATTACCCAATTGCGAGATGGTCAAGGAGGGTTACAGTATGCCAAGCCGCCCCGGCCATTAATCATCGATTCATTTGAAGCAGTCAGTCAACTAATGGAGCAACAAATTCTGCAACTTAAGATACGGCAGAAAAATGCAAAGGATGTGTTGTTTTCGAAGTCTGGATGGGTTCGCCCCTCTGCCAGCGATCCAAATCCTGACCAGTCAGCACAGAACAAAGTAAATTTTGTTGGTCTCGATTATTGTAAACGCATCTGGAAAACCCTAGACACCCAAGAGACTTTCCCAATCCCCAAACCGCAATTGTTTGTCAAATCGACGGCAGAAAAACAACAGTTGTTCGACACTGTCTATCAGTATGCAACGCAAAATTTTAATCGCTACATGGAGCAGAACGGTAATTTGACACCCAAAGATTACGTTGATATTTGGGGGCGCGTTGAACCACTTGACACCTATTATGCTAATGGGACTAAGCAACCTGCGCTAAAAGATTTACCCGAGAAATTTAAAAGCAGCTGGCAAGGCCAAATTAAGGAGCGTAGCGTTAGCGGAGAGTATCAGCAAATGATTGATGAGAATATTGCCGTGCAGATGCTTTATATGTCCCCTTATCCTGTATCAGGTTTTGTGAGACCCATTACATTTATTCTGGGACGGGATCAATGTACTTCTTGCACCGGGCTTTCCATAGGCGTTAGTCAAGTCACCCCAAATGGTAGATTCATTGATGATGTCCCGGCATTAAGTCAACGTGCTTATTTGGACGTGCTTTTAAAGTATGGGATTAACAATCCAGAAGGTTTGCCAGCTCCCGAGGGTTCTGGATCATTTATAAACATGGGCATTGCAATGATTGCTGGAGAGTTTATTTATTGGCAACTCCGAGAGGAAATATTTGATAAACAGCTTGCCGAAAAGGATGATCCATATAGTAAAGGAGATCACTATAGCTACACTCGTGATTTTAGACGTTACATCTTATGGATTAGAGCAATTAATGACCCTAGCCCTACCAATCTAAACTCAGTATGCGAAGTAAAATTTAACTAACCATCGCACTTCAAATTAGGATAAATAAATATGACCACCGCTAGCTATGCCGCTCTACGCGACAATTTACTTAAATCCAATGAAGGATTTTCTATCAAAATTTATTTTGATACCAATGGCATTCCGACAGTCGGCACTGGCGTTGCACTCTTGGAAAGTAATGGCGAAATTAACACAGGGAATATGCAATCCATCGCCAATGCGTTGGGGGCCGAGTCCGAACTCTACAACCAGATATCAGCTTGGGTCAATCGAGCATCAACAGTAATATTAAATACACCTTCGATGGGTATTGCTAATACGGAAAGCCAGTTCAGGGCGACAACTCGTGGACAAGCTATTATTAGTGCGTTTGGTGATATACATTTTGAGCGGGGCTTCAGTTTTGTTTTGAATACAGGGGGACTTCAAGTAACTGAGACGCAAGCTAACGCCATCAACGTTCAAGCCGCCGAGGTTCGAGAAAGCGGTCTTAATACTTTGATTCTTAATCGGGGTGGCGATCCGAATGCACTCAGTGATGCTGAGCGAGCTGTTTTCTTTGAAGCTTATTACCAAAAACCAAATGGTACCGGACTGAGAACCGCGATAACTAACTTTTACTCGAATGGGCATGATCACGAACAACTACTGAATGATCTTGCGAGCAGTGCTTACCCAAGCAGGGTGATTAACGATGCCAGGGTCTTGGCGGATAGCAGTACCCCGAGTTGGAATGCTACAACCACTCCAAACGCTGATGGTTCATCCTCCTCAATTATTACCCTATCGAATGGTACCGTCTATAACAACACCTTAGATAGTTACAATTATGTCACCTCAACCATCATCACCGACACCAACGGCAACAAAGTCAACTACGGCTTCGATTCCGAAACCGGCGAGTGGGTGCAATGGGCGGTGGATAGCAATCAAAACTTACAGACATTTAATTCCTCAAATGGTGCTGGTGGCAACGATCTCAACGGCCTTACCCCGACCCTTCACCTTAGTGATAATAATCCAGTAGAAAGACCGGCTACCACTGCTGATGTTATTGCCCTCGAGACCATGGTTGTAACAGCGCCATACCAGCCCAGCAGATTCTTCGATACCTTCACCCAATGGGTTTCGGACACGCTGGTTTCCATCGGTGAAGCCTTTACCTCCGCTGTCAATAATGTTGTCGACTTCTTTAGTCCCATCGGCGCCTTTTACGACAGCCAAACCCCCATCACCGACAACGCCGCGTCCATTGCCGCTAAAACCCCAGTCATCCTCGACTTGTCCAACCACGGCCTGACCTCCAATGACCTGAGCAATCTGGATACCAACCACGACGGCAAACTCAGCGGTGCCGAACTGAGTAGTCTCCGTGCCTGGGCCGACACCAACGAAAACGGCATTGCCGATACAGGCGAAATCACCACTCTAAACCCGTTGGGCATCAGCGAAATCCGCTCAATCGACTACGGCTTCTATACCCAAGGCAACAGCCGCTTTGCCGATACCCCGGTCGCAATGCCCGTCAAGTCCGATGCAACTGAACCCGCACCCTACAGCAACTACCGAAACCTTCGGGACACCGACAACCGGTTCTGGATCAATCCTAACTCATGGATCGACTGGAATGCCGCTCAAGTCAAAATCAGCAGCGACCAAAAAAGCATAATCGGCACCGATGGCGACGACTCATTTAATGTCAACTACTACGCCCAATATCCCCAATACTTCAACATCAACCTGATCAAAAACTTCCTGGGCGGCAACGGCAATGACATGGTAGCTGGCAGCAACCGCAACGACCATACCTGGGGCGGCACCGGCAACGACATCTTGTTCGGTTTCACAGGCAACGACAAACTCTACGGCGAAGAAGGCGATGATGAGCTTCAGGGCCAAGAAGGCGCCGACTACCTCGACGGCGGCATTGGCAACGACAAACTGTTCGGTCAAACCGGCGACGACACCCTGTGGGGCGGCGACGGCGATGATGTCTTAGTCGGCTTTACCGCAAGCAACGAAGCCAAACAAAGTCTGGGCGTCGGCGAAAGCGACAACGACCGCCTCTATGGTGGCAATGGAACAGACAACCTCTACGGCGGCTTAGGCAACGATTACCTCGACGGCGGTGCCGACAACGACCTGCTCAGCGGCCTGGAAGGCAACGACACCCTGTTTGGCGGCAGCGGCAACGACGAGTTGCAAGGCGGCGACGGCAATGACAGCCTGATGGGCGAAACCGGCAACGACCGACTCTTCGGCCAAGTCGGCGACGACGTCCTCTACGGCGGCGAGGGCGACGACATCCTGGTCGGTTTTACCGCAAGCAACGAAGCCAAACAAAGCCTGGGTGCAGGAGAAACCGACAACGACACCCTCTATGGAGGAGTCGGCAACGACTTAATCCTTGGCGGCTTGGGCGATGACAAACTCTACGGCGAAACCGGAGCCGACGAATTGCAAGGCGGCACAGGCACCGACCTACTCTATGGCGGAGAAGGCGACGACCGACTGTTTGGACAGGTCGGCGACGACGTCCTCTACGGCGGCGACGGCAACGACATCCTGGTCGGCTTCACCGCCTCCAACGAAGCCCAACAAAGCCTCAGCGCAGGCGAAAGCGACAACGATTGGCTCTATGGCGGCGCAGGCAATGATTTTATACTGGGCGGCCTGGGCAACGACTACCTCGACGGCGGCGCGGGCGCAGACGAAATGGAAGGCGGCAGCGGCGACGACACCTACACCGTCAACAGCGTCAACGACAGCATCCTCGAAAAAGCAAACGCCGGTTATGACACCGTCATCAGCAGCTCAAACTACCTGCTCAACTCCGGCATCGAAGAACTGCGCCTGGTCGAAGGCCTGGACATCCACGGTACCGGCAACGCCTTGGACAACCTCATCATCGGCAACAACCGCAACAACATCCTCGACGGAGTGACCGGCCAAGACACCCTGATAGGCGCAGGCGGCGACGACATCTACTACGTTGACAACCAAGGCGACCAAATTATCGAACTGGCAGGCGAAGGTGTGGACAGAGTTCAAAGCACCCTCAGCTACGCCCTGGGCGACAACGTCGAAAACCTCGTTTTGCTCGACTTTTCCAAACCCGAAAAAGGCCTGGTTGATGGCGAAGCCGTCTTAGTTCACGGCTATCCCAAAATGAACGAACTGGACTATATGCAAGGCGATGCCATAGTCGATTATCAGGGCACCTGTGCGCTGACCGCCATCGCCAACCTGCTGACCCAGGCGGACAAGCCGACCACCGAAGCCCAAGTCGTGCAAGTCGCCATCGACAACCAATGGGCGGTGACCGACCCGAGCAAACCGGCCTATGAACGGGGCGGCTCCAACTATATCCAACAGCAGGCCATCCTGGACAGCTACGGCATCAGAAACAACCTGCTGCCCGGCTATAACGAACAGGGTGTCGCCAACCTGATCATGAGCGGACGCGGCGTCATCATAGCGCTCAATACAGGGAAATTATGGGACGATCCGGCCTATACCGGTAACGGCGTCGTCAACCATGTCGTCACCGTCACCGGCGCAGTCAACAGCGAGATCGACGGCAGACTGATGAGCTTTTACATTGCCGATTCGGGGCGCCGGAAAGTCAGCGACATGACCCGCTATATCAGCATAGAAAAATTCAGGGAAGTGGCGAATGTCAGCTCCGCCTATGCGATCTACACACTGGAACCCCTGAAACTGTGGGATGAAGACATCAACGGTCAGGGCAATGCGTTGGATAATGTCACCCTGGATAACCGAACCAGCATAGCAGGGAAATACGAAAACACGGCGAATGATGAAATATGGAGGAAGGCAGCATGAAGAGTTTGGAGCAATGTAATATTGCAAGACTTGACACTGGCATTTTGATTATGGTTGGAGCCTCCCGCGCTTTGCACTTCGTGATCTACATAGTCCTACTAACAATGTTTTTTTTCAAAAATGAAGCGGTTTTAGCGAATGAAACTGAACTCAAATATCCCCCTTATCCGAATGTATGGGGTTATGAAATACCTATAATTTCTAACTCTAGTTTAAAGACATACCCAATCGATCTATTTAAACTACCTGATGGAGATATTCTAATCACTTACCCAACAGATAGGAGTAAGCCCATATATGAATATGTTGGGTTATCTTTTTTTAGTCAGTATAAATGGGGGAATGAGGTCAATGATCTTATGAATCGTTTGCCACGAGCGTCAACAGAACTAGGTATTACGAGACAACTTTTCAAAATAGTTTTTAATGACGAAACATATTTGGTTCAAGAAACAAATCACCCTTTAGGTTGTTATGATAAAACGACAGAGGCCTTTGTTCTTTATGCAAAAGATGGGCATATTATTTGGAATAAGAAACTTATCCATGTTTTACAAAACCCAAAGCCAGAAACTAATTTTTCGCATTGTGAAGAGGTGGGACCTTTTACTAGGAAGGTAGAAACATATATTTGGGAGGTAATACCTCTGGAAGATGATACTTTCATATTAGTATCGGGTACCTATTCCACTCCTTTTGTATTTCGTTTTGATAAATCATTACAGACCCAATATCCGCTAAATCCTGAATGGATTGTTGTAGACGGGGATGAATGGGATAAAAACGCAGAGACCGCTGTTGGCGACTATCAAACTAGAATAAACAAACAATATAACTATCTAAAGTCAAAAATTGAGCAGGATAAAAAACCATGAGCAACGAACTATTTACTGGTGGAAATATACTAACTGGATTTAAAAAATTGGCTAACGACGCCATGATGAGTAATGAGCTTAAAGCCGGCAGAGGTGCATATGAGATAAATGATGCTGGAGGTAATAGTGGATATAGTTATGGGCCTGTACAATGGGATCTTTTGAGCGGCAAAGAAACTTATAAAAACGCGTTTAAAGATATATTAACAAATGCCAAAGATATTACAGGAATCGCAATTTTTTCGCAGAATGAAGTAAATTCAGTTTATGATTCAGTTATAAATCACCAAGACATTTCAAATAATGTAAATCGTATCAACCAAGCACTTTCAAGTAGCTATGGTCAATATGTAATAAATACTAAATATTTGGATTACCTAGATACTAAAATTACATACATAGATAAAGTTATTGACACCGTTTCCGATCCGGCCGACAAGTCATTTTTGAGAACTGATGCTGGAAAACTTTTTTTATTTGATTACGACAATCAGTACGATATTACTTGGGAGGGTGCACTGCATGATTTTGTGCGAGGACTACCGTCTACAATCAACGGAAACACTACAGTGCAAAAGCAGGGAGTTCTCGACTTTGGAGATTTGCTTACCTTCTATTTCAATGTGCAACAATTTGACAATAAGCCAAACGACAATGTGCGAAGGTTTGGAAATTTGGCTGATATTATCGATTACAAGCCTCAAAGCATCGAAGAAGCCCAAACCATTTTAGATATTTATCGTGACAAAATCGCGCCGCGAAATGGAGATATTAATTCGAGTACCCTTAATGTATTCAAAGATACCGTTTTGATGTCTGCAACGAGTTATATCTCGGAATCAAGTTTGTCTGGCCCAACCACCTCCGACTTCAATCTTAACATCAACCCCGACCTCATCACCCCCGAATTCTCGACGCCCACCGCCCCCAGCGAATCCATCAGCAGCACCAACAACACCCTGATCAGCGGCGGAGGCTACAGCGTCACCGGCGTCGGCGACGTCAATGTTGCCAGCCAGATTGATGCTTGGTTCAACAACAGCATCACCGCTAACTTAAGCCCCGGCAGCTTCCAGACTGCCCAGGTCAGCCCGGTGCAAAGCTTCGCGGAAATGATCGCAGCGCCCTTCTCAGCCCCAGCCATCAGCAATGCTTTTAACAACTACAACTTCGGACTCAACTTCTATACCCCCACCGACCCGTTGATCCTAGACCTCAACGGCGACGGCGCTCATCTGACCGATTACGGCAGCAATCCGGTGTTGTTCGACATCGACCACGATGGCGGAACGTTAGAACAAACCGGCTGGGTATCCCCCGAAGACGGCATGGTCGTCTACGACCTCAACAACAACGGCAAGATCGACGACATCAGCGAAACCCTCTCCGAATACTTCAACGGCGCAGTCGGCACCGGCGGCAACGCTGGCGAGAAGAAATACGCCAACGGCCTCGCCGCGCTTAAAAGCCTGGATTCGAACAACGACAACCAGTTCACCTCAGCCGATGCCGCCTGGGCCAACGTCAAAGTCTGGGCTGACGCCAACCACGACGGCAAAAGCTACATCGACGCCAACAACAACGGCTTTTTCGATGCCGGAGAAACCAGCGAACTCCACACCCTGGACGAACTCGGCATCACCGCCATCAACCTCACCCAAACCAGCCAATCCGGCCTAGTCCGCGACGGCAACGAAGTACTCGCCACCAGCACCTTCATCCAGAACGGACAAACCAAAGAAGCCCTCGCCGCCAACTTCATCGCCAACCCCAACGGCTCCACCTTTACCGCCAGCGGCAGCGGCACTATCACCCAAACCGAAGGCAACATCAGCAGCTACAGCGCCGCCGATCCCGCCTCTGGAACCCTCGGCGAAACCATCGACGTCGCCCAAAAAGCCGTCAACAACGCCCTGGGCGGCTCAGGCGACGACACCCTGATCGGCGATGCCGGAAACAACTGGCTGTCAGGCGGCCTGGGAGCCGACAGCCTCAGCGCCGGAGCCGGAGACGACGTCCTCTTAATCGACGCCAACGACACCCACATCGACGGCGGCGACGGCAACGACCTCGCCCAAGTCGTCGGCGATGCCGGAGTCACCCTCAACCTCGCCCAAAGCCACATCGAAGGCGTCCAAGGCGGACGCGGCGACGACTTCATCTACGGCGGCGGCAATCGCTCAGTGTTCGTACGCGGCGGCGATGGCAACGACGTCCTGATCGGCGGAGCCGCCAACGACGTCCTCAACGGCGAAAACGGCAGCGACCTGATCGACGGCGGCGCAGGCAACGACATCTTGCGCGGAGGGCGCGGCGAAGACCGCATCGTAGGCGGCGCAGGCGACGACCTGATCTACGGCGGACAAGACGACGACAAACTCTACGGCGGCCTCGGCAACGACATCCTGAATGGCGCTCAAGGCGACGACCTGATCGACGGCGGCGACGGCACCGACATCGTCGAACTCAGCGGCAGCTTTGCCGACTACCGCATCACCCAACTCAACACCTCCACCTGGCGCGTAGTCGACACCAAAACCGGCCGCGACGGCGCAGACACCCTGAGCCATATCGAAAAACTCAGCTTCGCCGACGTATCAGGCGTCAACCTCAGCCTCGATAACCCCCTGCCAGTCAAAGACGTCATCACCCTGGATAACCGAATTGGCGTCAAACTCATCAAAGTCGCCGACCTTCTCGCCAACGACCGCGACTGGCAAGGCGACGCCATCCACCTCACCACTATAAGCGACCTCCAAGGCGGCAGCATCGTCGGCAGCTACAACGCCACCACCAAAGAATGGACGCCCACCCTCACCGCTCCTTCGACAGGCTCAGGACAGGCTGGCGAAATACAGTTTATCCCCGACCCCAACTACCGGGGCGTAATGAGCTTCAAATACAAAATCGCCGATGCCGACAACACCCCCGGCGCGACCGCCTTCATCACCGGCACCTCAACCCAGGCCGAGATGCGCGGCCAGGTCTATCTCAAAACCCCCGACATGCCCACCGACACCCTCTTTACCGACCAGTGGTACCTCAACGACATCAACGTATTGCCGGTCTGGAACGACGGCAGCGGACAGGGCTACAGCGGCAAAGGGGTCAACATCGCCCAATTCGAACCCGGCATGCCGTTCTCCACCGGCGCTGAAATCTTCGACTACCGCCATCCCGACCTGCAAGCCAACGTCGATCAAAGCTGGATAGCCGATCCCAACGGCAACCTGCCGCAAACCTTCAGCAACCACGCCACCCTGGTGGCGGGCGTCATGGTGGCCGCAAACAACGGCGAAGGAGCAGTCGGCGTTGCCTACAACGCCAAACTGTCCGGTCACTACATTCAGGGCAGTGGGCTCGAAGTCTCGGCATTAGCGCAGGAAATTACCGACGCCTTAGCCACCTTCAAAAACTACGACGTCGTCAACAACAGTTGGGGAGCCACAGATAACTTCTTCATCAACGTAACACCAGTCGGTACCATCGAACAGGGCATCCTTGATGCCGTCACCCAGGGTAGAGGCGGACTCGGCACCGCCATCGTCATGGCAGGCGGCAACGACCGGCAAAACGGCGGCAACACCAACACCAACGCCTTGAGCGCCAACCGCGCCGTCATCGTTACCGGCGCCATTAACGCCCAGGCCGACATCTCCACCCTCACCATCGGCCAAGCGCCGTTCAGCAACCCCGGCGCATCCATCCTGATTTCCGCGCCCGGCTCCAACATCGCCAGCACCAGCCGCATCCTGATGGGCGACGACGGCACCGCATTCGGCAACGACAGCAGCACCGTCCAAGGCACCAGCTTCGCCACCCCCATCATCAGCGGAATCGTTGCCCTGATGCTCGAAGCCAACCCCAAACTCGGCTGGCGCGACATCCAACAAATCCTCGCCATCAGCGCCCGGAAAGTCGACGACCCCAACACCGACACCGTATGGAACACCGCCAGCAACTGGAACGGCGGCGGCATGCACACCAGCCACGACTACGGCTTCGGCGATGTCGATGCCAAAGCGGCAGTGCGGCTGGCAGAGACTTGGCAGGGAACGCACACCAGCTACAACGAGCGGCATCTTTCCAACAGCGAAGGCAGCATGACCGGCGGAGCCAACCTCGGCGTTGCCATTAACGACGGAACAGCCATTACCCGCACACTGTCCATCGGCGCGGGCATCCGTGCCGAGCATGTAGACATCAGCCTGGATGTGACCCATAGCAACTGGGGCGACCTGACCGTAGAACTGATAGCCCCCTCCGGCACCGTCAGCAAACTGGTGAGCAACCCCGGTACCTCAGCCACCAATGCAGGCGGCGACGTGGGCAGCGGCCAGCTTACATTCGCCTTCGACACCACCCACAGCTACGGCGAAGATGCCCAGGGCAACTGGCAGCTCAAAATCACCGACCGGTCTGGATTAGGCGCCGGTACCCTGAACGGCTGGAAAGTGGATGTATACGGCAGCGATGTCAACGAAACCATCAACAGCCGCGATAACGTAGCGGGCAATGCGCCGGTAATTTCAGCCAGCGCAGACAACCAGTATTACTACACCGACGAATTCGCCGTTGCACCGGGTGCCAACCGCGCCACCCTCAACGATACCAACGGCGGCCTCGATATACTCAATGCCTCGGCGGTGTCCAGCAACTCCACCATCAACCTCAACAACGGCGCAACCAGCACCCTTGCCGGGCGCAATCTCACCATCAACGGCGATGTGGAATTTGCTTTTGGCGGCGACGGCAACGATACACTGACCGGCAATGCGCTTTCCAACCGCTTACAGGGCGGCAGGGGTGATGACACACTTTCCGGCGGCGCGGGAACGGATTTGCTGGATGGCGGAGCCGGTAACAACACCTTGAGCGGCGGCAGCGATTCCGACTTTTTCGTGATCCGCAAAAACACCGGTGCAACCGATACCATCACCGACTTCAGCCCGACCACTCCCGGCGAAAAAATTCTGCTGGTCGGCTTCGACAATATCACCGACTTCTCACAGATTGGAGTAACACAGGAAGGCGTCAATACCCGACTGAGCTTAGGCAACGGGCAAAGCATGCTGTTGCAGAACCTCGCACCTAGCCAGATCAGCGAGCAGAACTTCGGCTTCTTCAGCGACAATGCAATGTTGGACAAATATATAACCTATTTATCTAATTCAAGCATTACCTGGGGTACTTCCGGCATTGAGAATATGTTGCTGCCAAACACCATGGGCGATATGCGCTTCTTTGCCCTTGGCGGCAATGACGTGTTGGGCGGGCAGACCAAGAACGACCTGATTGATGGCGGCGACGGCAACGACACGATATGGGGAGATTACCCCGGATATTCGCCTACGCCGGGACAGGACTGGCTGGAAGGCGGAGCTGGGGATGATTTTCTGTACGGCGGCGCGGATAACGATTTGTTGTTGGGCGGCAGCGGCAATGACGTGTTGAACGGAGAAGCCGGTAACGATGTTTTGCGCGGAGCCACAGGGTCGGATCAACTCTACGGAGGTGACGGCAACGATGTGCTGATGGGCGGTAGCGGCAACGATTATCTTGATGGCGGAGCCGGTGATGACGTGCTTACCCTGGAAGGCGATTTCGGCACCGTCAACGGTACTGCTTTCAGCTATTACGGCACGCGTGTCGGCGGTGCTGGCGCGGATGTATTCAAGGTGCTGGCAGGTGGCGGCGGTAACGGCGGTTTGGTGGCTTCGGGCACCCAAATATCAGCTTACAACCTGATTGCCGATTTCGATCCTAACCAAGCAGGCGAACTGATCGACCTGACGGATCTGAAATGGATACGCGGTTTTGCTGACCTGTCCATACAGAATATGACCATTAACGGCACTGCTTTCGTGCGCGTTATTGCAACAGACGGCACCAACCAGCTGGCGATTAACCTGCGCGGCGTGAATGCGGGTGCGCTGAATGCTAGTCATTTCAAGATTGCTACGACACCTGGATTGATATTTGGCGGCTCAGGTAACGACACCCTCACTGGCGACGCTGGCGGTAATACGCTGAATGGTGGCGCGGGAGCGGATGCCATGACCGGCCGTACCGGCGACGATACTTACATCGTCGACAATATCGGCGACACGGTGAACGAATTGCCCGGCGGCGGTTACGATACCGTGCAATCCAGCGTGACCTACACTCTGCCGGACAATGTGGAAAATCTTACTCTCACCGGCACGGCCGCCATTAACGGCACCGGCAACAATGACGCCAACCGTATTGTTGGCAACAGCGGCAACAACGTACTGGACGGCAAGGGCGGTTCGGACGATTTGCTGGGCGGCGCGGGCGATGATATTTATGTGGTGGATGTCGGCACCGACCGCATCACCGAGAATGCCAACGAAGGCATCGACACCGTGCAGTCCTCAGCGTCCTGGACTTTGGGGCAGAACCTGGAGAACCTCACCCTGACCGGTACGAACAGCATCAACGCCACCGGTAATACGCTCAATAACATTCTCACCGGCAACGCCGGAGACAATCTGCTGGACGGTGCGGAAGGCGCGGACAGCATGATCGGCGGCGCGGGCGATGACACTTATTTTGTCGATAACTCCGGCGACATTATTACCGAGAACGTTAATGAGGGCATTGATACGGTTTACGCGGCCATCAACACCACGCTGGGTGCCAATGTCGAAAACCTCATCCTCGGCATCGCAGCCACTACCGGCACCGGTAATGAGCTGGATAACCAGATCGTCGGCAATGCGCTTAACAATAGCCTAACAGGCAATGCCGGTAACGACTGGCTGGATGGCGGCGCGGGCAATGATACGCTATTGGGAGGTCTAGGTGACGACACTTATATTGTCGATACTGCTGGCGATGTAGCAACCGAGAATGCAGGTGAAGGCACGGATACTGTGCTGTCCGGCATTAGCTATAGTCTCGGTGCCAATGTCGAAAATCTTACCTTGACCGGTACTGCGGCCAATAGCGGTACCGGCAATGCGCTGGACAATGTGCTGGTCGGCAACACTGCCGCCAACACGCTGACCGGCGGCGCAGGTAACGATTGGCTTGACGGTGCCGAAGGCAATGATGTCATGATAGGCGGTATCGGCAACGATACTTATATCGTCGATGAGCTGGGCGACGTGGTCACAGAAAATGCTAATGAAGGTACCGATACGGTTCAGTCCAGCATTGCCTACAGTTTAGGCAACGATGTTGAAAATCTGACCTTGACCGGTTTTAGCGCCATCAATGGTACCGGTAACAGCCTCAATAATATTCTGACGGGTAACGGCGCTGACAATATACTTGATGGTGGAGTTGGCGCAGATACGCTGCTGGGCGGTGCGGGCAATGATACTTACGTGGTGGACAACATCGGCGATGTGGTTACGGAAAACGCAGGCAATGGCATCGACACGGTACAGTCTTCCATCGGCTACACGCTGACTGACAATGTCGAAAACCTCGTCCTCACAGGCACTGCGAATCTGGACGGCAGCGGCAACGCGCTGAATAACAGCATCACCGGCAACAGCGGCAATAATGTGCTGGACGGTGGCTTGGGTATAGACACCATGATAGGCGGAGCAGGCAACGATACTTACATCGTGGACAACACTGCCGATGCGGTGATCGAGCTGGCAGGCGCAGGTATGGACAGCGTGTTTGCCTCAGCAAATTACACGCTTTCCGACAATGTCGAGAACCTAGCGCTGACCGGTGCTGCTTCCATCAATGCCACCGGCAATGCGCTCGATAATATCCTCACCGGCAACGGCGGTGCGAACGTGCTTGACGGCGGTGCCGGTGCCGATACCCTGATCGGCGGACAAGGCAATGATACTCTGCTGGGCGGTGCTGGCAACGACCGCTACGTATTCAATTCCGGCGACGGCGCAGACACCGTTATAGACACACTGGGCAGCGACATACTCTACATCGGCGGCAGCGTGATCGAAGCCAATCTGGAAGCTGTGCGCGATGGCGACAACATGATTGTGAATATATTCGGCACACCCGACACTATCACCCTGACCAACTGGTTCGTGCAGACCGAAGGCGTGAATCGCATCGAGTTTGGCAATGGCTCATCGCTTGATCGTGCTGGTATAGAGGGGTTGCTGAATCGTCCGCCGGTCGCCAATGCAGATGCGATCACTGTGTACGAGGATGGCGGGGTGGTGAGCGTATCGACAGCGGCGTTGCTGGCGAACGACACCGACCCGAATGTTAACGATGTCATCTCCGTCGTTGCCGTTGGCGCATCCGCCATGGGAGCTTCAGTATCGCTAGCGAACGGTCAAGTACAGTATGACATCGGCAATCGCTTTCAAGAACTGGGTGCAGGACAGACGGTTACAGACAGCTTCGGCTACACCATCAGCGACAACAAGGGCGCGACCGCAAGCAGCGTGGTGAATGTTACTATTACGGGGGTGAACGATGCTGCGGTGACAATAGCGGATACAGCTGTCGTTCAGGAAGACCTTAACATTACGGCCACCGGCAATGTCCTGAGCAATGACACCGATGTCGATCAAGGCACTGTGCTCAGTGTGGCGGATTTTGGCGTGTTCAGCGGCAACTACGGCAATCTTACCTTGGCCGCAGACGGCAGTTACAGTTATGCGCTGGACAACGCTTCGCTGGCGGTACAGTCGCTGGCAGCCGGTCAAATCGTCACCGAGACCTTCGGCTACCAAGCCACCGACGGACTGATCGCCACGCCATCGACGCTCACTGTTACCATCACCGGCACTAACGATACGCCGGTGACCACTGTCGATACCGCAGCCGTTCAGGAAGACCTTAACATTACTGCAACCGGCAATGTCCTGAGTAACGATATCGATGTCGATCAAGGCTCCGTGCTCAGCGTGACGGATTTTGGCGTGTTTGCTGGCAGCTACGGCAGCCTCACCCTGCTCGCAGATGGTAGCTATACCTATGCTCTCGACAACGCCTCGCAGGCAGTACAATCGCTGGCTGCCGGTCAAATCGTCACCGAGACCTTCGGCTATCAAGCCACCGACGGACTGACCAACACGCCATCGACATTGACTGTCACTATCACAGGCACTAACGATGCGCCGGTAACCACTGTCGATACCGCTGCCGTTCAGGAAGACCTCGGTATTCCAGTAACCGGCAATGTCCTGAGCAACGACACCGATATGGATCAAGGTACCGTGCTCAGTGTGGCGGATTTTGGAATCAGGACAGGCAGCTACGGCAGCCTGACACTGCTCGCAGATGGCAGTTATACCTATGCTCTCGACAACGCTTCGTTGGCCGTGCAATCGTTGGCTGCCGGTCAAACCGTCACCGAGACTTTCGGCTATCAAGCCACCGACGGGCTGATCGCCACGCCATCGACATTGACCGTTACCATCACCGGCACCAATGATGCACCGGTAACCATTGTCGATACCGCTGTCGTTCAGGAAGACCTCAGCATTACCACTACCGGTAATGTCTTAAGTAACGACACCGATGTCGATCAAGGCACTGTACTCAGTGTGGCGGATTTTGGAATCAGGACAGGCAGCTACGGCAGCCTGACCCTGCTGGCAGATGGCAGTTACAGCTATGCTCTCGACAATGCCTCGCTGGCGGTACAATCGTTAGCTGCCGGTCAAATCGTCACCGAGACCTTCGGCTATCAAGCCACCGACGGACTGACCAACACGCCATCGACATTGACCGTTACCATCACCGGCACCGACGATGCGCCGGTGACGACTGTGGACACGGCTGTCGTTCAGGAAGACCTCAGCATTACCACTACCGGTAATGTCTTAAGTAACGATACCGATGTCGATCAAGGCTCCGTGCTCAGCGTGGTGGATTTTGGCGTGTTCGCTGGCAATTACGGCAGCCTGACCCTGCTGGCAAATGGCAGTTACAGCTATGCTCTCGACAATGCCTCGCTGGCGGTGCAATCGTTAGCTGCCGGTCAAATCGTCACCGAGACCTTCGGCTATCAAGCCACCGACGGACTGACCAACACGCCATCGACATTGACCGTTACCATCACCGGCACCAACGATGCCCCTGTTGTGGCGACAGATTTAGTGGCGCAAGGCGCAACCCAAGGACAGTTATTCACTTACTCGATTCCAACGAACAGTTTCACCGATGTGGATAGTGTGAATGGCGACAGCCTGACCTATACCGCCACCTTGGCAGATGGCAGTGCATTGCCTAGCTGGCTCAGTTTCAATGCCGCCGCGGGCACCTTTAGCGGGACACCGGGTATGGGCGATCTTGCTAACCTCAACATTATGGTAACCGCCACCGATACAGGCAACCTATCCGCTAACAGCAACTTTATTTTGGCGATCAGCGCCCCCGTATTTAATGGCACCGCGGGTAATGACAACTTGGTCGGTACCGTATACGACGATACCCTGTATGGTCTCGCCGGAAATGACGTGCTAGACGGCGTCACCGGAGCGGACACGATGGAGGGCGGCGCAGGCGACGATACCTACGTGGTGGACAACACCGGCGATGTTGTGACCGAGAACGCAAACGAAGGCACCGATACCGTACAAAGCTCCATCAGCTACGCCCTGGGTGAGAACGTCGAGAATCTCACCCTGACCGGCACGGATTCCATTGATGGCACGGGCAATGTACTCAACAACATCCTTACGGGCAATGCGGCAGCCAATGTGCTGGATGGCCGTGCCGGTGCGGATACCCTGGTCGGCGGACAAGGCGATGATACTTACATCGTCGACAACGCGGATGATAATGTTGTAGAGAATGCCGGCGAAGGCACTGAGACTGTGCAATCCTCGCTTAGCTACACGCTGGGTGCTAATGTCGAGAACTTGGTTCTGGTCGGCGTAGATAGCATCGACGGCACCGGCAATACTTTGGACAATACCCTGATTGGCAATAGTAGCAATAACCTATTGAATGGCGGTGCAGGGGCGGACATCATGATGGGCGGTGTCGGCGACGACACCTATGTCGTAGACAACCTTGGCGATACGATTACCGAGAACCTGGACGAAGGCATCGACACTGTGCAATCCTCCTTAGTGTCCTACGTTTTGTCAGCCAATGTTGAGAACCTCATCTTGACTGGAGTCTCTGCGATTGCTGGTACAGGCAACAGCTTAGATAACATATTGATCGGCAATGGTGGGACTAACGTGTTGGATGGCGGCAGGGGAGCAGACACCATGGCGGGGGGGACTGGCAACGACCTCTACTTGGTGGACAACAGCGGCGACGTAGTGAACGAGAACGCGAACGAAGGCATCGACACCATACAGTCCTCCATCAGCTACACGCTGAATAACAATGTCGAAAACCTTGCCCTCGCCGGAAAGTACGCGATCACTGGCATAGGCAATGAGCTGGACAATGTACTAAAAGGAAGCAGCGCGGCGAACATACTGATCGGAGAAGGCGGTAACGATACCTTGAATGGCGGATCAGGCGCCGACCAGCTATTGGGCGGCTTGGGCAACGACACCTATGTAGTGGACAACATCGGCGATGTCATCATCGAGAATCTAGACGAAGGTAACGACACCGTGCAATCCTCAGTGAGCTACACCTTGGCTGCCAACGTTGAGAACCTCACCTTGACCGGCGGGGTGTACGCGATCAATGGCACTGGCAACAGCTTGGACAACACCCTAATCGGTAACAGTGGCAATAACGTGTTGAGTGGCGATGCGGGTAATGACATCCTGCAAGGCGGCAATGGCAACGACACCTTGAACGACACTGCGGGAGCCAACCTATTGGACGGCGGCATGGGCGTCGATACACTCACCGGCGGAGCAGGTAACGAACTGTTTGCAGGCGGAGCGGGCAACGACATTATCAATACCGGCAACGGTGCGGATGTCGTTGTGTTCAACCGTAACGATGGTCAGGACATCCTTAATGGCGGAGTTGGAACCGACAACACTTTAAGCTTGGGAGGCGGCATCCAGTATTCCGATCTTGCCCTGTCCAAATCAGGCAACGATCTGATTCTGGAGGTGGGGGATACCGACCAAGTCACCCTGACTGGTTGGTACGACACCATTGCCAACCACAAGAGCGTCCTCAACCTGCAAGTAGTGGCCGATGCAATTGCCGGGTTCGACCGCGCGTCAAACGATCCGTTACTGAACAAATCGATCCAGAACTTCGACTTCACCGCTATCGTCAATGCATTTGACCAAGCGAACGGCGGCAGCGCCAATTTCATGCACTGGAGCGCTACCGACAGCCTGCTTACCGCACACCTGTCTGCCAGCGACAGCGAAGCCTTGGGCGGTGATCTTGCTAACCAGTATGGCAAAAACGGCAACTTTAACGGCTTTAGCCAGACTGCGGCCCAAGACGTGCTGAGCAATCCCTCCTTCGGTACAAATCCGCAGCTCTTGCACGACCTGTCCGGGTTGGGCGAAGGCATAGCGAGGTTAAGCTAAACGATGGCGTATAAACTTGAAGCAGGGCATTAACGATGAAGGATGCACTGCACCGTATAGTAAATGGTAAGAAGCATCTCTTGCCGATCACTACCGAAACTTTTATTTGGGCATTGCAATGCGCCTGTCAGGTGCATCGTGTGCCGTTTGATGCGGCAATGGCGTTGCGCCAGTTCCCTTCACCCTATAATTCGGCACTCTTGCAACATGCCCTGCATGAGCTGGGACTTAAAGGCCGCTGGCGTAAGGTGAAGGATGCGGATATGGAACATCTCAACTTTCCGTGCTTTGCAGCACTCAATCCGCCAGATGATCCAGAGCCTGCCAAAGAGCCAAGTGAACCCGATGCGCAAGTTGAACAACAATTGGAAGCGCACGGTCTCGCCCTGTTGGTGCGACTGGAAAAAGGCACAATTCTGTTTTTTGAACCGGGCAGCCAGGAGCCGCAACATCTTCCTTTGACTGAATTCACTGCTCGTTGCGCCGGACATGTGTTGCAGTTCGCCGCACCTAAAAGTAAGGGTGCGGATGAAGATGAAGAAAAGGAGTTCGGCTTTCGTTGGTTCGTGCCGGAATTGCTCAAACACAAGAAAGTTTGGCGCGATGTGCTGCTGGCATCGCTGGCTTTACAATTAGTCGGCTTGGCTACGCCGTTGTTCACTCAGACTGTCATCGACAAGGTGATAGTCCACCATTCGATGAGTACGCTGGTGGTTATTGCAGTCGGCATGGCTATCTTTATGGTGTTCAATGCAGTGATGAGCTGGGTGCGGCAGTATCTGGTGACACATACCGGCAACCGCATCGACTCGGTGTTGGGTGCGCAGGTATTCGCACACCTGTTTAGGTTGCCGCTACGCTATTTTGAACATCGCTCCACCGGTACATTGGTTGCGCGCTTGCAAGGCATAGAAAGCATCCGCGAGTTCCTGAGCGGAGCCGCCGTCACGCTGATTCTGGATGTGCCGTTCCTGATATTCTATTTGGCGATCATGTTCTATTACAGCTGGCTGCTTTCGGTTGCGGCACTGTCCATGTTGCTGCTAATCGTGCTGTTGAGTCTGGCTATTACCCCTTTGATGCGCGAGCGGTTGAATCAACAATTTCTGCTCGGTGCGCGCAATCAATCGTTCGTTACCGAATATTTGTCCGGCATGGAAACGGTCAAATCCCTGCAAATGGAGCCGCAAGTGGTGTCGCGTTATGGCGAATATTTAGCCGGTTATCTGGAGGCCGGATTCAATGCACGGCAACTGTCCAATAGCTACAACGTGGCCGCCAACACCTTGGAGCAAATGATGACGATGACCATCCTCTGTCTTGGCGCTTGGCTGGCGATGACCACTCAGGATTTCACCATCGGCATGCTGGTAGCCTTTCAGATGTTTGCCGGGCGACTCTCGCAGCCGGTGCTGCGCATGGTCGGATTATGGCAGCAATTCCAGCAGGCCAACATTGCTGTCAAGCGCTTGGGCGATGTGATGCACGCCCCCACCGAGCCGTATTCGTTGAAACCTGCAAGGGAAGGCGGCGGACACGGCAAGGTGGAGATTCGTAACCTGGGTTTCCGTTATGCGGATAATCTTCCTTACCTGTACCAGAATTTCAATATGAGCATTTCACCGGGGCAATGCATTGCCCTGATGGGGCCGTCCGGCTCCGGCAAGAGTACGCTTGCTAAACTGATGCTGGGTTTTTATCTACCCAGCGAAGGCAGTATTCATATCGATGACCACGACATCCGCCACTTTTCTGCCAATGAGCTGCGGCACCACTTTGGCGTGGTGCCGCAGGAAACTGTCCTGTTCTCCGGCACTCTCTATGAAAACCTGATTTTCTCCAATCCGCATACTACCTTCGAACAAGTAGTGCAAGCTTGCAAATTGGCGGAAATTCACGAGGCCATTGAGAAGCTGCCGGAAGGCTACCAGACCGTCATCGGCGAACGCGGGGTAGGACTGTCGGGCGGGCAGAAACAACGGCTGGCGATTGCTCGCGCTTTGCTCAAGCAGCCTAAAATTTTGTTGTTCGACGAGGCGACCAGCAGCCTGGACAGCGCCACCGCAGAACACTTTGCAGCCACCGTCAATCAACTGAAAGGCAAGGTCACCATGCTGTTCATCACCCATCAACTGCCTGAGAGTTTGAAGGTGGATGAGGTGGTGCGGTTAGCTTAAGTATGACTAACAATAGTAAAGAGACTTTCACCACGAAGACGCGAAGAACACGAAGGTCTAAAGAATCAAATATTTTCTGATGACATATGGCTTTCAGCCGAGGAACAGCATTTTAAAATTCAGTTAATGACTAAAGTTGCGAGTGTCTGGAGTGCAAGCTTTGCTTGCCATAGCAGGCGAAGCCTGCACTCCTGCGATTAGCTGATATGCCCAAACTGAGTTCTGGAATCGCTCAATAACTTCGTGTTCTTCGTGCCTTCGTGGTGTTTTATGTGTCTTTTGTAACAGATGATCTGGTAGTGACTAGGGTGGGCACGGCACGCCCTACGGCGGATATGTCTATGCGGGCTTTTCGGACAAGGATGCGGTCTAATTTGTGGTCTATCTTTTTCGCGGCTGTAATCAACAGTGTGCAACATCAGTAACTAATAAAAATAATAAAATATGATCAATAAAGTATTACGCTGTTTTGTCTGTGTCGCGTGGGCCGGTGTCTCCGTTTCGGTGTTTTCAGCGGACGGTCAACTGCCTAAAGCGCAGATTGGCGAAGAGCCGGCATGTCGTTCGGGAACCACATTTAAGCCGCTGTCCCTGGCGGAAGCTGTTGTCGTTGCGATGTCTGAGCATCCTCAGGTTTTGATAGCCCAACTGGAGCTAAAAAAAGCCAATTCGCAGGTGTTGGCCGCAGTGACGCCGTTTTTGCCGTCGGCAAGTGTTTCTATGCAAGGGGAGCGTTTTGTCACCCAAAACCCGACCGCTCAATCCACCTCGGTCGGGTCAACTGTTGTCGGCGGACAGCGAAGCCAGTATTCCAGTTACGCCTCGTTGAATGCCAATTGGAATCTCTTTAACGGCGGTAAAGATTTGGCCGGATACCGCAGTGCAAAAGCAGGTGTTCAAGCTAGCGCTTATGATCTTGTCAGGCAGACTAATGAAACGTTAAGTACAGTACTGATTGCCTATAACGATTTATTCAAAGCGCAGACGGCGCTTTTGCACCAGGCCGAGACGAGCAAATTGTTGCGCGGTGTGTTGCAGCGTACCGAAAAGAGGTTTGAGGAAGGCGTTGATAATCAAATCGCATTGAGTAAGGAGAAAATAACGTTCGCCAAAAGCGAGCAGGGCATGTTTCAGGTTTGCCAGGCCTTGTATGATAAGTCTGCTGTATTGGCAAGGTCGCTGGGATTGCGCCTTCCCGCCGGACATATGTTCCGGCTTGATGCTCCCATTCCCGATGTGGAACAAATGAACTTGAATGATGACGATCTTGAGCTGATTGTCCAGGACGATCCGGGCGTAAAAGCGGCAGAAGAACGGGCGGCGATGGCACAGCATAAACTTGACCAGACCCGCGCAAGTTTTTATCCCACTGTTGCCATGACCGGACGGTATGATTGGCTGGGGCAGGATCCGAATAGTGTCGATGCGGCTGTCAGTTCGACTTCGCCAAACAGTTATCGGTTTGGCGTCGTGCTTCAGCAACCTTTGGGGCCTTTTACTTCGGAACATGCGGCAGTCGAAACAGCGCATGCCGATGTGCTGAAAGCCGAGGCGCTCTATCGACAGGCACTGATTGATGCCGAGACCAAGCTTAGAACGGTGTTGAATGCCAAAACCCAAACAGAGCTTTCCGCAAAATCCAGCCAATTACAGACCGCCCAAACGCGCTTAACTTTTCAGCAAACGAGCCAGTTATTTAAAGATGGCTATGCGGATCTTGATGCCGTGTCCCAGGCGCAAATCAGTCTGTCCAAGGAGCAGGAGGCTACTGATGAATTGTTGGCAGATGCGAAGCTTGCCGCGTGGAATGCGTATCTCGTTTTGCGGCCTGATGAATTCGCCGAGGTGTTGCTCGGGATAAATCATGCCGACCCAGTGCTAACGGATATGGGCAATCAGCCGGAATTGTTATCGACTCACCCCGGCAAACTTTTAAGAGAGTAGCCGCTGTCATTGACTGGAATGAACGAGCTAAGCCTTTGATAGTCCCATCTTCCAAGGAAAATAGAGTGCTCAATCAGGCTTTTTTGAGTGTAAGCAAATAACAACTTTTACGTAAGCATTTATACTATACTCTTGTAAGTTAATCGACTTAGGAGAGGGATGTTCCTCAAAGTGCTACGCAGAACTAGACACATTGTCTTTATGACCGCCATGTTGGCTGGAGCTACGGTACAGGCGGATAATAATATAACGCTTGAACCTATGGTGGTCGAAGGCGTTGCTCCGCCCGGCAATGGCTTGATGAATCCGCAGAACGCGGCGCGCTCGCGCAGTGTCGTATCACGCGCCGCCATCGAGCAGAAAAACACGCTTAATAACGCCTATCAGGCCATGGATTTGCTGCCGGGAGTTAACACTTACAGCTACGACGCCACCGGCTTATTTGGCGGTGGTTTGCGGATGCGCGGTTTCAACAGCGATCAAATGGGTGTCAGCATTGATGGCGCGCCAATCAACGATGCAGGCAACTATGCCGTCTATCCTTCCGAACTGGTCGATCTTGAAAACCTGGAAGAGATTTCAGTCACCCAAGGCTCGAGTGAAACTGATGCGCCTATGGTCGGGGCAACCGGCGGTTCGATAGGCTTTGTCACTTCCGGTCCCAGCGATCACTCACGCTTCCGGGTGCAACAGAGTTACGGCGCCTATAACGCTTACAAGACCTTTTTGCGAGCCGATACCGGCTATCTGGGCGACAACCGTTTTAAGGCTTTTATTTCGGTCTCCAAAGCCGAGGCTGAAAAGTGGAAAGGCTACGGCGGCGCCGATCGCGAACATCTGGATTTTAAAGGCGTGCTCAATCTGGCGCCCGGCAGCAGTATTACCGGCGGCTTGTTGTATAACGAGATGCTCAACAACAATCTGCGCACTTTAACGTTAGCCGAAATTCAAACGCTGGGCCGCGATGCCGATTTCGGCGGCCAAGCCCCGCAACATCTGGCCGGGATCAATGGCAGCGCACAAGTCGAAAAAATACCCCCAGACCTCTATTACAACCTTAACCTCAATCCGTACCGCAATTACCTGGCCACACTGAAAGGCCGGTTCCAACTGCTGCCCAATCTGCATCTGGATGTTGACCCTTATTACAACTACGGCTACGGAACCGGTGGCAACCAGCTCAGGACGCTGGCGGAAAGCAATGCAGTCAACAAACTCGGAGGCGGCATCCGTGACATCAATCACGACGGTGACACACGCGATACGGTAATGATTTACAGCGGTGCCGTGACGGAAACCGAGCGCCCCGGCGTTACCGCCCGTCTTCACAGTCAGGTTGCTAATCATCGCTTAATGGCCGGCTACTGGTTCGAGTATGCGCATCACCGCCGCACGCAACCGGCTGTGCCATTCGACGCCGCCGGTAATAGCGCCGATCCCTGGCTAGACAACAGCTCAGCCTTTCTACTGCGTCAGGACGGCACACCTTATCAGGGCCGCGACTTTCTGACCCTTAATACCTCGCACTCGTTCTTCGGCCAAGACGACATCGGTTTCCTGAACGACAAACTCACCTTGTCGCTGGGCTTGCGTTACACCCAAATTCAGCGCGATTTCACCCATTACGCCAGTGAAGGCGGAGGCGCTTATTACAACATTAAACAAACTTACGCCAGACCGCTCCCGAGTGTCGGCATCCGTTACCAGTTCACCGATACCCAACAAGTGTTTGTCAACCGCGCCGAAAACTTCAAGGCACCGCCGGACTCGGTGTTTTATGGCTTGATTAACGGCGGCAGTTTTAACAATCAGGGCAAATTAACCGGTTACACGCTAAACACCGTCAATGTCGGCGAGGAATTGGCAACCAACTGGGACTTGGGCTACCGCTATACCGGCAAGGATGTGTCATTCTCCGGGACACTGTTTTACATCGATTACCGCAACCGTATTGCTTCGGCCTTCGACCCCATCAACAATATCAGCACTAACTACAATGTCGGCGATTCCACGACCCAAGGTGTTGAATTGGAGTCAGCCTGGCGTTTTTTGCCGAACTGGAGCGTGTACGGCTCCTTCACCTATACCGACAGCCGTATCGGACAAAATCTACAAGCCGACGCCAATACGGTTGAAGCGACTGCCGGCAAGGCGTTTCCCGACGTGCCAAGCTATATGGCGGGCGCGGCGCTGCAATATCGCGATGGGCCGTGGTCGGGCAATTTGTCGGCCAAGTACACCGGCGCACGCTATTCGACGCTGGTCAACGATGAATCGATCAACGGCTATACGCTGGTCAGTTTTGATGCAGGCTATCGTCTGCCTTCGACGGGATGGTTCCGCGACCCGACCGTGCGTCTTAATGTTTACAACCTGCTGGATCAGAATTACCTCAACCTGAATGCCGGTAGCGGCAGCGGCTTTACCAACCGTGCATTGGGCGTGGGCGGCAGCGCTCCGTCTTACTACATTGGCGCGCCTCGAAGTTTCAGCGTCGCGTTATCCACTGATTTTTAATGGGTTTGGGTATGCTTTGTAATGTTCTTTTGAAGGGATCTCAATGACAAGACATTTGCTCAGGATACTACTGCTTGTTGGGCTGGCGGCATGGGTTCCGGTGACTTACGCTGCTGCGCCCCCTTTGCATTTTACCAAGCTGAATATTGATGCGCTTAGCTCGCCAATGACCATGATCCAGGATCATCAAGGATTTATCTGGATGGGTACGTACTCGGGCCTGTACCGTTACGACGGTTATCAATACCGATACTTTCAGCATCAGTCCAATACACCGGGTAGCGTCCCCCACGACTCAGTGAGCAGTTTGCTTGAGGATCGGCAACACCGGCTGTGGATTGGTACCCGGAATGGCCTGTTGCTTTTTGAATCGGAAACCAATACCTTTAAAACTTACTTGCCATCTGCTGATCAAGGCGATCCGCAACAAAGCCGTCAAATCCGCAAAATCGTTTCGGATGGTAAAAGAGGGCTGTGGTTGGCGACACGGCTGGGATTACAATACTTTGATCCCGACACAGGAAAGTTTCGCATTTATCAGCATGATTCAACCCAGCCTGATAGCCTTGCTAGAGATAATGTCGACACGTTGGCGCTTGATCGGCAAGGAGGTCTGTGGATTGCGACTTGGCCGGGAGGCGTTGATTACCTGCCCGTCGGCAGCTCTCAATTTCAGCATTATCAAATCAACACCCCTGACAACAGTCCCCTGGCAAAAAACATCAGAGCTTTGTTTGTCGATAGTCGGCAGCGCTTGTGGATGGGGACTGAGGCTGGGATTTTCCTTAAGCAACCCGGCCAGAATTGGGCACAAAACAAGCAACTGCCGATGCCTGGAATTCCGGAAGATTTCAGGGTTCACGATTTTATCGAAGACAGCTCGGGAACCGTTTGGGCAGCCACTGTTGGCGGTTTATTGCGTTGGGATGATGCCCGGCAGCAATTTGACCGCTACCAACATCAACTCGAAGATCCAAACAGCCTTGTCGGCAACCATGTTTTGTCATTGCTGCTGGATCGCTCCGGGTCATTTTTGATCAGTACCAAAAACGGAATCAGCCGAGTCGATTTATCCCTCGGCGGATTCGAACAACTTATCCCAAGAACATTGCAAGGTAAAGCCGACTATACGGATAACACTGTGACCGCGATAGCATCGGCTGAAGCAGGTCAATTGTGGCTGGGCGGTCGGTCTACCCTGTTGTTGATCGATCCCAAAACCCGGCAGATTATCAAAAACCTGACTGCCAAGCATAACCGGAAAGACGGACTCCCTAACGACATAATTTACAGTTTGCACCAACAACCGAAGGGGCCGTTATGGATAGGAACCCGCAATGGATTGATCCGGTTTGATCCCCGGCAGGCGCATTTTCAGTCCATATCGTTGGGCGATATTGCCAGTAATTTCGTCAATAAAATTGTCCCCGGCCTTGGCGGTACGCTATGGCTGGGCACCGGTGGCGGCTTGATCGAATATGACCCGACATCGGGTATCCTGCGAAAATTTCAGCATGATCCGCTGGATCCGCACAGTCTTGCCAACAATTCCGTTAGTACGCTTATGGTTGATCGTGTCGGAAAAATCTGGGTGGGCGGCGGCGATATATCAGGCGGAGGGTTGGGTGTGCTTAATCCCGCCACCGGTCAATTTCAACATTATTATTTCGACCCCACTAACCCTGCCGGCTTGGCAAATAATTTTATACTGGATTTACAGGAAGACCCGGATGGCTCGGTGTGGATTGCCTCGACCAGTGGCATTAGTCAAGCAATCGTTACTGCGGACGGCAGTCTGAGTTTTCGTAATTACAACAATCGTGATGTTTTGTACTCCGACTACATCAGGGCAATCAAAATCGATAAAACAGGAAAGCTTTGGCTCAGCACCAACGCTGAATTGGCAAAGTTCGACCCGATAACCGCGCAATTCAGTACTTATCATCTTTCTGAAGGGTTTTCTACAAATTGGGTTTATGGAGCCTCCTTAGTCGACGGTGACGGAATGCCGTATTTTAATAATTTGAACGGCATGGTCGTTGTTCACCCTGAGTCCGTTCGAAACAATCAAATACCGCCGACCGTAGCAATCACCGATATCAGCGTTCTTAATCGTTCGCTTGCCGAGGGCGTTAATGTCGAAGGCGTTAAGTTGGAAGGCAGTACGGTCGCCCCCAAAGCGTTGACATTGCCGTGGCGAAAACTGATGTTCTCCTTGCGCTTTTCAGCGCTGCATTTCGCCGATCCCATGCGCAATCGTTATGCCTACAAACTGGAAGGCTTTGATCGGGACTGGGTAGAAACCGATAGCAGTAATCGCGTTGCAACTTACACCAATCTTAATCCAGGACAGTATCTGTTTCGCGTCAAGGCCAGCAATAACAACGGAGTCTGGAATGAAACGGGGATCAGCCTGCCCATCACCATCACCCCTTCATATTGGCAAACAGTGTGGTTCCGCGCAATTGCGCTCAGCACCTTAATGGGGCTATTGGCAGCGGCCTATTTTTGGCGCATCCGACAACTCCGGAAGATTCAGGCTAATCTTGAAGATCAGGTTGCAAAGCGGACTGAGGAACTTCAAGACATGACTAATCAGGCGTTGGCGGCAGTACAAATCAAAAGCGCATTTTTAGCCAATATGAGCCATGAAATTCGCACTCCGATGAACGCCATCATGGGTATGACTCATTTGACCTTATTAACCGAGTTGACGGGGAAACAGCGCAATTATTTAAATAAAATCAACACCTCGGCTAAATGGTTGCTGGGCATACTCAACGATATTCTGGATTTTTCCAAACTCGAAGCCGGTAAGCTCAAGTTGGAATACACCGAATTCAGGCTTGAGACGGTCATGCAGTATTTGGGTGACGTAACGTCGTCACTGCTAAACAGTAAACAATTGGCGCTGCGCTTTGAGGTTGACCCTGATGTGCCAACCACCTTGATCGGCGATCCGCTAAGGCTGGGGCAGGTGCTGCTCAATCTGTTGAGCAATGCCATCAAGTTTACCGAGAAGGGCAGCGTCACACTACAGGTGCAGTTACAGGCCTCTGATGCTAAAGAGGCCTGTTTGTGCTTCAGTGTTATCGATACCGGCATCGGCTTGAACGAAGAGCAACAAAGCCATTTGTTCGCTGCTTTCAATCAAGCCGATGATTCAACCACTCGCAAATACGGCGGTACCGGGCTGGGGCTGAGCATCAGCAAGGAGCTGGTCGAAGCCATGGGCGGCACTATCAACATCGAAAGCCGTTTGGGGTTTGGCAGTACCTTTTATTTTATAGTCACTCTCGGCTTGCAGGCCGTGAGCGAGCTCAATCAGTCCGCTTTGCAAACGGTTAAGTCGAATAAGTACCCGGAGCTGAACAATGTGTATCTGCTGTTCGTGGAGGATGATTTGGCCATCCGGGAAATGATGCCGGATATACTGGGTTATGAAGGTATTCGGGTCGATCTCGCCACTAACGGAGCTGAAGCGATTGCCATGATCGACAAGAACGATTATGCAATGGTGTTAATGGATTGCCAGATGCCGGTAATGGACGGTTTTGAAGCCAGCCGTATTATTCGTGCCGATTCGCGTTTTGCCGATCTGCCGATCATCGCCATGACGGGCAACGTGATGGCGGAAGATCGAAAACGTTGTCTAGCCAACGGCATGACCGATCATATTTGCAAGCCGATTGACTGGGAGCAGTTTTTTCCGACGTTGGCTCGCTGGGTCAAACCCGCTGTTCCGACATTGCAGAGCCGGGATGCTGAGCTCAATCCGGATTTTAGGCATCCTGAATCGGCATCCGTTGCGTTTCCGGCCGGGGATGTATCGACTTATCGGCAACTTATGGCCGAACTGGACGCTCTGCTTGCCAACGACAGCTTTATCAACGACGAGCTGCTCGCCCGGCTCAAAGTGCTTTTTTCGGATGACAAACAGGCGGAATACAATACTCTGGCCCAATACATTCTTAACACCGATTATCCTAAGGCCAAATCTGTACTGAACGCACTCATGGACGTGCCAAATGAGGAAATTGAAACATCAGGTCAAGACCAGCGCCCCACTATCCTGATCGTCGATGATACGCGCGTTAATCTGGAAGTGCTGGCTTTACTGCTAACTCAGGATTACCAAGTCAAGGTGTCCGGCAATGGGCAGAGGGCATTGGATATAGCGCAGTGTACCGCTCATCCCGATCTCATCCTGCTTGATGTCAGAATGCCGGTGATGGATGGTTACGAAGTATGCCAACGCTTACAGGAAAATCCGCTGACCTGTGATATTCCGGTGATTTTTGTGACTGCCGCGTTCGATCAGGAATCCGAAACTTATGGTCTACAGCTGGGAGCGGCGGATTACATCAGTAAACCTATCAGTCCCGCCATTACTTTAATGCGGGTGCATAACCAGCTGTTGATCAAGCGGCATAAAAAGGAATTGAAGCGCATAGCCCATTATGACGCCTTGACAGGTATTCCCAACCGGGTGTTGTTGGCTGACCGCCTGAAACAGGCTGTCGGTCAAACCAAACGTGAGCGAAAAATATTGGGTATTTGTTATCTGGATCTTGATGGTTTCAAATCCGTTAACGATACTTTGGGGCATCAAGCCGGTGACCAGGTGCTGATCGAAATGGCACGGCGGATGGGCAACATCCTTCGTGAAGGGGATACCGTCGCCCGTTTGGGCGGCGATGAGTTCGTGGTATTGCTGCCGAATTTAAATCACGAGGAGGAATGTATAGCCACCCTGAAGCGACTACATGAGGTCATTGCCTTGCCGATTTGCATTCAGGATCAATCGTTTTCGCTTACGTCCAGCATCGGTGTAAGCATTTTCCCTAACGATGACAATGACCCGGACGTGCTGCTAGGCCATGCCGATCAAGCCATGTATGCCGCCAAGCAATCGGGCAAGAACCGTTACCATTTCTACAATCCCCTAGATGCCGGGTAACTATGCGGTTTAGCGATGAACTTATCCTAAGCCAGGCGGCGGAAAAAATGTCCCGCATATTCCACGTAAGACATGCCGGTGTTCCGCGACCACGATTCAGTGCGGGAAAAATCGTCCAGCTTTTTTTTTGCAGGCGATAACTTTCGGTTTTATCCGCATATCCTTCTGTAGAATATCCGGCACCGTCCCCCTTTTTCCGGTTTATTACCGGCGGCGGTCTGCCACGGATTGATGTGATCGGCTATAATCCTCGCCGTGACTGGGGTGTATTAATGGCGCGATTACTGCGTGTTTCGACATCAGATCAAGTAAGCATTGAATAATTTGGAGAGCGTTATGAGAAAAATATCCGTATTAAGCGCGTTATTGTTGACTGCCTGTGTCACCATCAACATTTATTTTCCCGCTGCCGCTGCTGAAAAAGCGGCGGATGAAATCATCAAAGACATTCAAAATGTCGCCCCGCAGAAAGCGGAACCCAAGCCTAAGGCCAGTTTGCCGGATTGGCAGGCAAGTATTTATCAGGTGATTGATACGGCAATCAATGTGGTGGTGTCGCCGGCGCAGGCCGATGAGGCGGACTTGGCAATCGATAGCGCTGAAATCAGGCAGTTGCGCGCCGCTATGGAAAGCCGCTTTGCCAGTCTGCAACCTTTGTATGCGGCGGGTTTTATCGGCATTCAGGCGGACGGCCTGTTGGCGGTCAGGGATGCTGAAAGCGTGCCGCTTAAAGACAGGAATCAGGTCAATAAACTGGTCGCCGCAGAAAATGCCGACCGGCAAAGTCTTTATCAGGCGATTGCCAATGCCAACGGCCATCCCGATTGGGCGGCGCAAATCAAATCAACTTTTGCCGGTCGCTGGGTGAGTAATGCTCAACCGGGCTGGTGGTATCAATCCTCAGGAAGCTGGAAACAAAAATAGACATGGCAAATAGAAGAAGAGCGAGAAAGCAGTTACCGGAAACGCCGGTTAAAGTCACCATAGAATCGTTGGCCCATGATGGGCGAGGGGTGGCGCACGTCGATGGTAAAGTGATATTTATCGATGAGGCGTTGCCGGGCGAAGAAGTGGAGTTTATTTATACCGAAAGCCGCAAGGATTATGCGGAAGGCAAGGTCGTTACGCTGTTAAGTCGCGCCGCCGACCGGGTTGATGCGTTGTGCGCGCATTACGGCGTGTGCGGCGGTTGCAGTTTTCAACATGTCGAAGCGTCTGCGCAAATCCGAATCAAGCAGGAATTGCTGGTCGATCAGTTCAAGCGCATCGGCAAGACTGAAATACCGGAGCTTTGGCAACCGTTGGTAGGCCCGCATTGGGGTTATCGCAGCAAAGCGCGGATGGGCGTTAAATATGTCGAGAAAAAAAACCGGGTGCTGGTGGGGTTCAGGGAAAGACGGCACCCGTATTTAGCCGAAATTGAAAGCTGTATTGTCATGCATCCTATCGTCGGCACCAAACTAATGGCCTTGTCGGAAATGATCGGCGGTTTGACCATCAAGGATAAAATTCCGCAGATCGAAGTGGCCATCGGCGATCAGCAATGCGTGCTGGCGTTTCGGGTGCTGGAGCCGCCGACTGATGCCGATAAGGAACGGATGCGTGAGTTTGCTCATGAGCATGACCTATCGCTGTGTTTGCAATCCAAAGGTCCTGATACCATCGTGCCGCTGGATGGCGAGCCGGAACTGATACCGACTTATGCGCTGCCGGATCAAGACTTGGAGTTTAAATTCAAACCCGCGATGTTCACCCAGGTTAATTATGAAATTAACAAGCAAATGATCAACCGGGTGCTGGAGACGTTGGCGTTGAATAAAAACGACTCGGTGCTGGATTTATTTTGCGGTTTGGGTAATTTTACTTTGCCGATGGCGAAATTTGCAGGTCATGTGGTCGGCGTGGAAGGCGACCAACCCTTGGTCAATCACGCCAAAGAAAATGCCCGTCATAACGGCATCGAAAACGTCGAGTTTTATGCCGCCGATTTAAGCAAGGATATTAGCGATCAGCCCTGGGCTAACCGGAAATACAACAAAATCATGCTCGATCCTTCCAGGGCCGGTGCGTCCGATGTTTTGCATCATTTTAAAAAATGGCAGCCCGAGCAGATTGTTTATGTGTCCTGCAATCCGTCAACGCTCGCCCGTGATGCGGGAATCCTGGTTAATGAACTGGGCTATAAACTGGTTAAAGCCGGGGTGATGGATATGTTTCCGCAGACCGGGCATGTCGAGTCGATGGCCTTGTTTGAAAAATAAAAAATCTCATTCGGCATGGATGCCGAAAAAAACGCTTCCTTGGTTTTTGTTCCGGCTTTTCTAAATAGTCGTTCAAAAGCTTTCTAACATCTCTTCCTCACCACGAAGAGTACGAGGCTAGCTATTTTTCTTCGTGCGCTTCGTGGTAAACATCGGAACCAATGGTCAAAAAATGTTGGCTGCCTACTTGCCAATGATGGGCGTTTTATCTTGGGTTGAAACCCCTTGCTAACCAGAAAACCCTATGTTTTTTACAGAGGAGTCCTAATGTATTAAGGGATCAATCCACTCAGTTTTAAGGGGGGTTGGCATTTTTGTTCACGCGAAGTATATGTTTTTTCAGTTAATGTGACGGAGTTGGCGCTTTTTCAAATTAGCAGCGTCTTTTGCGAGTTGAACATAATTTTGGCATTCATGTTGCATTTCATGAAAATCTCTCTATAGTTAAACACTCGTTTATTAAGTCTTTTAACACCCCTAAACTATGAATGCATTCATGTTGCGCCGGTGCATTCACTTTAATATACCCACAATGATTCAGTGTGGGTGTGATGTGTAAATCAATGAAAAAAAAGCCGTTAGTTTACGGGGAACATGTGTTAACACTGCTTCAACAGGGCTTGGTTTTTCTCCAGCATTGTGCCGGAATGCCTGCCCGAGCGCATTGTATTGTGTTCGCCCCGGTTATTTTAAGCATCCTGTTAGCGGGCTGCGCCATCAAGCGCGATCACTACGATGTGCCTGTCGCGCTTCTTTCGAATCAATTCCAACAGTCTGCATTATTCCCCAAGGCTGAAGAGGTGCCCACTCATGCTGGAGATAGTGCTGTATCCGCAAAGTCGGTTGCGGAAACGGATCTTGATGAATGGTGGCGCTCTTTAGGCAGTGCCGAGCTTAATGCTCTGGTTGACCAAGCCTTAGCGAACAATATCGATCTGCGTATTGCGATGCTGCGTCTGTCCCAGTCCCAGGCTCGCGCAAAACAGGCGGAAGCGGATCAATATCCGGTTCTTACTGCCCCTCTTGAGGCCCGTCATGATGCCCCGCCCAACGGTGTCAACTCGGCCACGATCAGTTCTCCCTCTAGCGTTAAACACCGCGAATATTATCAAGCCGGCTTGCGTGGCGATTGGCGCGTCGATCTGTGGGGTGAGCTCAGTTCCATGGCTGAATCGTCGGAAATGCATCTATGGCAAGCTACTTATCAAAGCGATGACACGCGCCGTACCCTGATTGCCAACGTAGTCTCCAAATATGTTGAATATCTTTCCTTCAACGACCGTATCCGTGTTGCGCGTCAGACAGAAACCGAGCTCCACGGCATGCTTCAGGCGGTTACTGATCGGGTAGAAGTAGGCGATGCCACGGTTATTGATCTGGAACAACAACGTTCTGCTGTCTATGTCGTTCATGCGACCATCCCCGGGTTGGAGTTGCAGCGGGAAATGGCGGCTCATGCGTTGGCTCAATTGCTCGGCGTGACACCCAGTGCGCTGACCTTATCAAACAAAGGGATGGATTCGCTTACTTTTCCGGGAGCATTAGCGAGTGTGCCGACTTCGCTGTTAGTGCGACGACCTGATATACGTGCTGTCGAGGCCAGATTGTTGGCTGCGGATGCCGATATTGATGTGGCCCGAGCGCGCTTGTTTCCTCCGCTTAATATAACCTCCCAAGGCAGTATAGGAATGGTGGCTTTTGCCCAGTTTTTTACGCCCTATGGCGTTATTTACAACGCGCTAGGTAATCTGACCACCACGATTTTTGATCATGGCAAGCGTACTCAGGATGTCGCTTTTGCACGGTCACTGCACGAAGAATTGGTGGAAACCTATCTGCATACCGTTTACGGAGCCGTGCGAGAAACAGAGGATGCAATAACCAGTACCCATATGAATGGCCGGCGGCTTGAGTCACAAAAAGTGGCCGTAGAGGCGGCATTGCGTGCCTGGACGGCTAGCCAGGAATCCTATGCGGTCGGAGGCATCGACTTTTTGACATTGATTGATACGGAACGAACTTACTACCGTGCTTTGGATGAATACCACCACATTCGGCAAGAACACTTTGGTGGCTTGGTATCGCTGTATAGCGCGTTGGGCGGTGGTGTTCCGCAAGGAGGAATATTGCCGGGTGACGGGGTTCGTCCTAAGGGTATCTCAGCCGAAGCTTCTGAATCCGCGGCCATGGTAATGCCGGGGATCGACTGGACTGGACGCAATACCGACACAGGCGACGACTTCTGGTTGGTTGAATTAGCCGGGCTACAGGATCGCTTAGGGGTGACTCACGCGTGGCGCGATTTAAATCAGCGCTTCCCTAAACTGATGACAGGCCGTGTCGCATTGCCTCGTTTGCAAGGTAAACTGGCAAAAGAGCAACAAGAACGGGCGACCTGGTACCGGGTATTTATTGCCAGATTCCCAAATCAGGAAGAGGCCGGCGCTTTTTGCGGGCAGTTGAGCACCAAACAATTACGTTGCAACGTCGTGTCATCCAATGCTGAGGAGTTCAGCGATTTCATCGAAGATGAAACCGCCAATAATGCCTCGGTAGCAGTGGAAGACAACGCGGGCAAGCCGATTCTGATTAAATCTGATTCATCAAACGACAAGGTTAAAGCCGATGCTGCGCTATCCGAACAAACCGAAAAGCAGGCCAATGTTGATTCGGCGCCAGCGACGCTTAATGCGGCGAAAACTGTAGTCTGGACGGGGATGGCGACGCCAAACCCGATTAAAAACCGCCCTGATTAAGTTATGCCGTGCAGATTCTGCGTCTATGAGTCCGGAAGTAGCCGATAAGCCTTGTTACACAGTGCCGGCATCGGGCTTCAGGAAGTCCGGGGTAATGCTGTAAAAAATGAATGAGTTGATTGGGTGTTTTGTTTAATTTAAATGATGGCTAATTTTTAATGGCGAAAGCCATTATGACCAATAAAAACATGAATAAAGAGTCTATTAACATGATTTCGACAGCTGCCTTCATGAATCAGGAAGCTGAGCTATTACCGGAACTCACTCAACGTCAGCAACAGGTTCTGGCGTTGATAAAAGCGGGTAAAGTCAATAAGGAAATTGCCAATGAATTAGGCATCGGATTGGGAACAGTAAAGCAGCATGTTGTGGCATTGTTTAAAAAACTCCATGTCAGTAATCGTACTATGGCCGTATCCCAAGGACTCAATCTAACGCCGGTAAATGAATCCGATAGCGCTGAAATATGTGAAGGTCTATTGGAACGTCGCCCCTGCATCGTCTTGAGTATCTTTTTGCCTGACGCAATCCTGCATGCCGGTACTAATCCAAAGGCGATTGTTCAGGAGCTGCACAAAACCTTCTCAGCATTGGCAAGCAGCTATGATGCCTTGTTTTTAACCAGTAAAACACATATCGGCGACCTGATTTTTGGCGTAAAGCGTGGGACAGAGCAAGATATTTTTAAGGCACTGCGCGCAGCTCGTGCCGTTTTTGATGCCCTTGCAGATTATCCGGAGATTAACCAAAATTTGCGCGGCGGATTAACAGCAGGACTTGCAATCTCAAGTATGAACCGTCATGGGGGCTGGTCGGGCGAGGTTGTCGCCAGCGCTGTCATTGCCCATGCGCGAGAGCTTGCATGTAACGCCGTTCCTGGAGAGTTGGCGCTGGGCGCAACGGCAAAAAAATTACTGGAAATCATCGGACCTAATGCGCAGGGATTTGTTGTTCCCGGCGTTTTTTTCAACACGCTTAATCGAATGCCGTGGGGCAACAACATCCAACCCTCGCAATCTCAGGCAGTGCTTAGCGAAGAGCTCGGTTGTGCGACGCCAATTTTGGGTCGTGAGGCAGAGCTTGAATGCTTGAATTTGCTGCTTGCAGAAGTATTCAGGGGTAAAAACCATCTTGTTTACATTGAGGGCGAAACGGGGATGGGTAAATCTTTGTTATGCCGTTATGTCGCAGAACGAGGCCTGGAGTTGAAAGGCCGAATACATCATTTCGTCTGCCATTCGGGTATCGAAGATAGCCACTTGTATATGTTCCCCGGTGGCGCATCGGTTAAGCCCCAATCTTTGTTACATTGTCTCAGGTCGGTTACAGGCCGAAATCATGAAGTAGTTATCGTGGATGATGCTCACCTGTTACCTGCCGATATTTTGATAAAAATGCTTGAAACAGCAAACACGGCCAAAAGAAAGTTGATTGTTGTGGCCGCGCGTAAATTGCCAAAATCTGCGATAAATCCCAGCGAAACTATTCGGTTGGGGCATTTATCCAAAACGGCCATTGAAAGTCTGATCACCCAATCCATTAAGCAATGGGAGATCGATGCGTTAAAGGCCGGAGAGGATGCCAATGCGGTCATACAGCAAGCACAAGACAGGCATCAGACAGCTGAAACTATCGCGCAACATGCCTCGGGTGTCCCGCTATTTGCCATTGAATTGGCGCGCCACAACTGGCAAGACATCTTACCCCTTTCCTTACAAGTCGTGATTAACGCCCGCATGGACGGACTTAAGCTTGATCGCGCCTTGCTGCGCCAGCTCAGCAAGGAAGCGATTCCTATGACTGCGGCAGAAATTGCCGAAGCTATGTGGGAACCCCTCGATACTATACAAATTGCGGTTGAGCAGGCTATTGCCAGCGGCGTTTTATCACGACAAGAAGGTGATCGTATTAGTTATGCACATCCATTATTACGTATGCTGGTTAATCAATCCGGTGTGGAATAACTAACTATGTCAGCATTTTTCTCTGCCTTGTTAAATCAGGGTAAAAGCATAAGGGCATTGGTTGACCCGCTATTGGAAATATTCCGCTCCCCTGATTTACGGAGAGCCAGTCCTTTACTTGCCATAGCCGCGTTCTTACATAATATTCTGGGCCTGATTCTACCCATGGCAATACTGCAAATCATGGATCGCGTGGTGCTTAATCAGTCTTTAGAAACGCTGAGCCTGCTGGTGATAGGGGTTGTCGTGGGACTGGTTATCGAAGAACTGTTGCAGGAAGTTAATGGCTTGGTAACCAGTTGGTTAGGCGCCCGCTTTGAGCATATTGCCGGTGTCGATGCATTGAACAGATTAATGTATGTTCCTTTGCAGCGTTTGCAACAGGAGGAACCGGGAATTCATGTTGAGCGCGTTGCATCAACTGCAAGAGTCGCAGAGTTTTATTCGGGACGGGCATTGCTGGTTTTGTTAGACCTGCCTTTTGTCTTTATTTTTCTGGCTATGATTTACGTCATCGGCGGCTGGATAGTACTTGTACCCGTGGTGCTGTTGATCATTTTTATCTACGTTATTTTTCGATTCGGCAACTGGCTGAAGCAACTGATTAGTGATAACCATGTTGCCAATGAGCGTCATATCAATTATTTGGTGGAAACTTTTACCGGTATCCATTCAGTAAAGACTATGGCTATGGAAGCCCAAATGGAGCGTCGCCACGAGCGGCTTAGAGCCAGTAACTCCAAGATGAATGAAAGCATGACCAATACCAGTTCCATGGCTTCAGCTTTGGGCACAACTTTTGTTCAGGTGATGACAATCAGTATCGTTTTTGCCAGTGCTATGGGCGTGCTTTCCGGACAAATGACGCCAGGGGGGGTAGCGGCTTGTATGATGCTTTCGGTGCGATCATTACAGCCGTTGCGTCGGGGGCTGACAGTTTGGATGCGTTATCAGAGCTTTGTTGCGGCTCAGAAACGCCTGAAGGAAGTGCATGATATGCCTTTTGACGATAATCATGATAAACCTGAGCTGCAACAGGTAAAGGAGAGCATTGAACTCAAACAGGTAAAGCTAGACCGTAACAATGGCGACCCCATTCTTAACGATATTTCCATCACCATTCGAGCGGGTGAATGCGTTTTGATTCAGGGTGGAAGCGGCAGCGGTAAAAGCAGTCTTTTATCCGTCATAGGCGGGGCAGTGATAGCCGATGGAGGCGATGTCCTGATTGACGGCCGCAACATTACCGACTTTTCTTCTGATAGCGTACAAAGAGAAATCGGCTTGTTACCGCAAAAAGGTGCGTTGATTACCGGCACCATTTTGGAAAACATGACGATGTTCGACAGCGGCCTGAATGAAGCTGCTCTGGATATAGCCAGTCAATTGGGGCTGGATGAAGTGGTATCCAGTATGAAACTGGGTTATGAGACGCCACTCGGCGAAGGCAATGCGGAAGTGCTGTCGTCCGGGATACGGCAAATTACCGAGATCGTACGCATATTGGTACATCAACCTAGTGTCATCCTGTTTGATGAGGCTAACCTATCGCTCGATATGGAGAGCGATAAATTATTACGGAATTATATTTCTCAGTTAAAAGGTATTTGTACAATTGTTTTGATAACGCCTCGTCCTTCTTGGTTTGTCATGGCAGACCGGGTATTAAATATATCTGATGGACGGATCGTTAATAAACCTGTTGATAACAAAAAGGCTTCCCAAGTCGTTAAGAGTAATGCGGTAACGTACTTGGAAAGACCTCCTCATGTGGTTGATTACTCAGACCTCATACGGCGTCAGTTTGATGAAGCATCGGATCTTTCAACTTGTCTGCTACCGCTTTTGCGCGCCATTGGCTGGAAAGAAAACGAAAGAGAGTTAATGGAGGCTATGCCTCATGCAGAGCGTAATCTTGATCTTTCAGGACTTTGTTCAACCATGGAGCACTTGGGCTTGTTGCCGCGGAGTTGCATCAGTAGCCTGGCAAGCATTGATAGTCGGCTAATGCCGTGCCTGATTGTGCCCGACACCGGCCCAGCCAAGGTTGTTTTGGAAAGATTGCCGGATGGACAGCTCCGCTGTTTTGACGGGGGGGCCGGCAGCGAGACACTACTTGAAGCAGACAACCTGAAAAACGAAGTTTACGTATTTAAGAAGCGAGAACGCCTTGATACAGGCGCGCGCAGAGATATAAAGTTTTTTGGGGATTTATTTCTGAGGTTTCGCAAACATAGTCTGCTCGCTTTTGCGTTTACCATTGCAAATACTGTTTTTGCGCTGACGCCGCCTTTTTTTGTGAAATCGATTTATGACCGGGTATTACCAACGGGCGATATCAGGATGGCGAGTTATCTGCTGATCGGAGTTTTTTTAGTGCTGGCGCTGGATTTTCAGGTGCGTCAGCTAAGAGGACGCCTGATTGCCCATGTCAGCGGTAGAATTGACTACATTATCGGTACCAGCGTATTTCGCCGGGTTATCAGCCTTCCCGTCAGTTCCACAGGGAATGTTTCTGTTTCGCGCCAAGTAGGCCGCCTGCGTAATTTTGACAGTCTGCGTAATTTTTTTGTTGGTCCGCTTGCGATTATTGCATTAGATATGCCGGCCAATATTGTCATGGTGGTTGCGATTGGCATGATTAATCCCTGGGCGTTACTGGTTGTTTTGCTTTCAGCCATTTCCTTCTTTTTGCTGGCGCTGGGCACCCGGCATATCAGTAAAGCCGTCATTGCCCGTTCATCCAAAGCGTCCAGTGAGCGCATTGAGTTTCTCACTGAAGCCATTACCCAGATGAATGCGATACGAAGTGCCGGTTGTCGCGCAGTTTGGGTTGAACGTTATCGGGCGCTGAGCGGTAAAGCAACCATGGCCAATTATCTTGATCATCAGGTCCATGCCCGGATTAGCGGGGGCGCGCAAATGCTTACCTCTTTAACCGGTTTTACCGTACTGGCGCTGTCTGCGGTTAACGCGGTTAATGGCACCATCACTAATGGCGCCTTAGTTGCCACCATGATGATGGTTTGGCGCCTGACGGGGCCTATGCAGAATTTCTTTTTGGCGGCGACTTCCATGGTCAAAATTCACACCAGTATGCATCAAATTGAAAATTTAATGCGCTTGTCAACCGAAGCGGATAGCGGCGTGCATCAAACTATCCGCCCAAGTTCCCAGGGGGCAATCAGTTTTTCAAGAACCTCTATGCGCTATATTAATGACTCTGACCCGGCGTTGCTCGGGATAACCTTTCAAATAGCGCCAAGGCGGGTCGTGGTGATTACCGGGCCGAATGGGTCAGGTAAATCCAGTGTGCTCAGGCTTATTACCCGTACCTATTTGCCGCAGGCGGGCACGATACGGCTTGATGATATTGATATTCGGCAGCTTACCACAGCAGATCTTCGGGATAGAATCAGTTATATGCCGCAGAATTGCGATATTTTTTACGGCACGGTAATGCAAAATCTACGCTTGGTCTATCCGGCGGCTACAGATGATGAAATTATCTGGGCTGCCCAAATGGCGGGGATTTATGAAGATATTGCGGCTATGCCCAATGGCTTCCAAACCCGCATTTCTCATAGTCAATCCAGTCAATTGCCTGCGGGTTTTCGCCAACGTATCGGTTTGGCGCGTGCCATGCTTAAACCGGCGCCCATCGTGATATTGGACGAGCCGGGCAATGGTTTGGACGATGAGGGTGAAGTGGCTTTGGATCGTTGTATAGAATGGTTGCGAGGTCGCGCCACCTTACTGATGGTATCCCACCGTCCTTCGCATATGCGTATGGCTGACACCACTATATTCATGAAGCACGGTTCAATATCGGCTATAGGCCCTTTTGACAGCATCAAAGATAAAATTTTTTCCAGAAGCCGCAATACCAATACCAGCAATTAATATGTTTACAAAATTCACCCATAAAAGCCAAGAAACGGCTGAAAAAAGTGCTGCGCTAGGTAACCGTCAGCGTCGATTGCTTTCGGATACAGCGCATATTGAAGATGAGCTGATTCCCGATTTCGTGCGCCCCATGTTGAACCTGGTTGCGCTTGGCGTAGTCCTCTTTTTCATTTGGGCCAGCCTTACGCATATCACCGAAGTGGCGCGCGCGCCCGGCGAGATCATTACCATCGGTAAACCTAAGGTTGTGGAGCACCTTGATGGCGGTATTATTAAGGAAATCCTTGTTGAAGAACGCTCGCATGTTCAAGCAGGCCAGGAGCTGCTGCGCCTTGACGGCACCCAGGCACTGGCTAATTTGCATCAGACGGAGGCGCGTTTAGTGGCGCTAAGACTACGGGCCGAGCGGCTTAACGCCTTTGCTGAAAGACGCCGGCCTAATTTCGAGTCATTGGCAGAATCTTACCCCGATATGCAGGCAGACCAGCTGACGCTTTACAATACACAGGTGGCAGCGCGGGATACCACGGTTTCGATTTTAGACCGACAAATTGATCAGCAGCATCGCCGTGTTGCTCAGAATAAGGGCTTATTATCCGCGGCCTTGAGCCAACAAAAGCTGACCCGAGAACTTGACGATATGCGGGCAGACTTAGCTTCACGTCATTTAGTTACCCGGACTGTATTGCTAGAGACGAGAAGAGCCAAAGTGACGGCGGACAGTGAAGTGGCCCGGATAAACCAAGATATTAGCGTAGCGGAACAAGAGCTTGCAGAATTGGAAATTCGTCGCGAGGACACGGTGAATCAGTTGCGCCGCGAAGCTCAAAATGAAATGGGCACGGTAAGTGCTGAAATAGCAGAGGTTGAAGAAACTATGGCGAACCTGAAGGCCAAGGTTGATCGTTTGGTTGTGCGAGCCCCACATAGAGGACATGTGCTTGATCAGAAGGTTTTAACCGTAGGTCAAATTATTCAGCCGGGCGCATTGCTGATGCAGATTGTTCCAGACGATGTGCCGCTGGAAGTCGAAATTCGCATTCAGCCCAGAGATATTGGTTATGTCAGAGTAGGGCAGAAAGTTAACATGCGGGTGAGCAGTTATGATTACACCCGCTTTGGTTTTGCTACCGGGGAACTTAGACGGGTTTCGGTTTCCAGCAGCCTGGATGAAGTCCAAAAACCTTATTTTAAGTCCTGGGTTACGCTTGATAACCCGTATGTTGGCAAAGCACCCGGTCGTAATCCTCTTCAGTCCGGTATGGGCGTTGAAGCAGAAGTCATTACAGGGAAGAAGACGTTGTTAGCGTATCTTTCCAAGCCGGTCATTGACGTAGTCACTCGGTCATTTCACGAACGCTAAAAGTTAAGGATTGTATTCATGGGTGTTATCAAAAAAATTCTGTATCGCGGCAATATTCTCGGCAAGCCGCGTCACACTAATCTTTTTCTCGATATGGAAGAGAACATTCATATTCATTACCGCGACCTTCGTATAGAGCTGAGTCGAGGGGAGTTTGAAGAAATATCAAGCACATTTGCCAAGCAATCGACACAGTTGCAAGCCATCATTGAGGAGAAGAAATATCAGGATGGCAAGCTGGCTAATGCAAACCAGGATGATGTGCGGATTTGGACGGAATCGCGCTTGACGCATGGGGTGAAGTATCACCCGCAACGTTTTTCGCTGGAGGAATGCGGTGACGGCTATCACTTTCATTACCGCAACTACAAGCTGCTGATAGATAAGGAAGAGTTTCGCCAGATTGCGAACTTGTTTAAAACGGTGGACATCGATGGTCCGTATGCCTCGACCTTTGATGAAGTGGCGCAACTGCTGGACGACAACGATGTGGATTTCGTACTCGATGTCGGCAATGTTCCAGGTGAGGTGCTTGCCATATCCGTGGCGCATTATCATATGCCAAAGGTTCGGGATATTTTTAGGTATATCAATTTCAGCACAGAAAAGGACGAGCCTGATGAAAAACGGTATTTGGGTAAGCGACTAACCGTTGTTGTGCATCCTGATAAGCAACGTAGCGCTATGGATTACCGGCAGCTTCGGGCTAATAAAAAAGTAGTTCGACTGATTGATTACCTTGCTGAATCAGGCGCGGCTATGGATGTCAACGAACTGAATCAGCTTGGCTGCCAAGTATTGGATTTATACTTTGCGGTTGATACTGATAAGGCGCGTGATGTAGATACCAACCCTCAAGCTTGGTTTTACTCATCAGCGAACCGGCAAGTTATTTTTCCCTACAAACCGGCAACCGAATCGGCTAAAGTCAGTGCCGAAAAAATGTATCGCGCTTGGCGCGAGCTTTTAAACAGCCTTCAGTTGGGTTTTATTAAACCGTCCAAGGAAGTGCTTCCGCCGGAGGAGCAGGCCTCGCTAAAACATAAAATAGATGAAGTGTTGATGCGGGAGATAGCGGCTTTCGCAGCAGTGGACAAAATTTATATGATGGGTTCTGCGGTGCGAGGGGATATGGGGCGTTATCGCGCACCGTTCGTACACGGAAAATTGGCCAAGCTCGGTTCGGATATAGATATTCTGGTTGAAATCGACCCCGACCGGGAGGTTGATATTCCAGCGCATTGGAATTGCTATTTAGAATCGGCTTCCAATCACTGCGCTGTTTACCACATTGCCCAGATTCCATTGACTGACGGTTCTGAAGAGTGGCAGCGGCTTTACCCCAACATCCCGTTTACCCATCACCTTGTGGACGCCTATGTGTATTTCCCTTCACGGGGATATAGAGAGGAAACAGACGCTTTTTTGCGCAAATTTAAAGCCCGGCTTTTTTATGATCGAGCCCGTGATGGCATGGTCTACTATAGCGACGAGGAAGCCCGGATAGCGAAGCGATTAACTGAGATTTATGGTTTCCCACAGGTGGCGGTGGAAAAAATGAAGGTGTCTACCGAGAACGCTATTTTTAAAGTTTTTGCGGACAACCAAAGCTTGATTCTAAAGCTTTTTAAAGTGTCAGGAAATTATAGCGGCAGTCGAGTTGCCGAACATACTGTTTATGAAGAAAAACTGGTGTCCGCGCTCAAGGAACGAAGCATCCCTACTGCCGGCATCATTCATGCGCCTGCCGGAATAGATACAACGATTGAAGGTTTTAGTGCGTTATTGTTCGAGCGGATTCCCGGAAAAGTTGAGCAACGTCCCGAATATCCTTTAGACAAAATTTGCTCCGCCTTCGCCGAAATTCATCGGGTGCAAATGGAAAGACCGCTCGAATTGGATGCAAATTTTCATTTTGACGACGCATGCATGATTTGGCTTCCTACCTTTGATAAATACCTCAATAGCACCCAACAGTCCCCCGAAATTGCCAAGGCTTTGGCTGATCTGGCGCCTTTGGCGGCGCGATGGCATCCGGGAGAAAACCGCGATGTATTGTTTTCACGAAGCCGGATAGTTCATTGCCATGGCGATGTTACCCCCAAGAACGTCATTGTTGGCGAGTCCGGCGAACCGCGTTTTTTCGATTTTAACAATGCATTTCTCGGCCCCCGTATGGTTGACGTGGTGGATGGCGCGTTTGAGTTTTCGTTGGCGGAAAAATATATTCATTTAGCTGATTTTGCGCGTTTTGACAGTTTTATTGCGCATTACTCTGAACATGATCCGCTAACTTCGGAGGAGATGCAGGATTTGCCTCTATGGATTTCATTAATAGGCATAATAAAGTTTACAAAAGAAGTACGAGTGCTGCTTGAGCGGCCCCATGAAAGCTTGCGACGTAAACGCGCGCTGGCTATTGCAGAGTTTACCCTTACACGTGTAGGCAAGTAGCTGAAGAGTTATGCCTATCCCTTCCATTGGACTATAACTTTGATCTATAACTTTTGGATGTCTAGCGGAAAGGCTCCGATGTGATTAACATTAAGTAACATTACGTAGTGTAAATCCGTCAGGAGAGAGTCATGGCTGAAAACAATCAAACAGAAACGTCTAGCGATGGCAGCGCCGGTGCGGAGCAGGGGGCGGAACAGAATCAGCATGCTCAATTGCTTGATGACTTGACCGTACTTTCCCGTGACGAAAGTGACCAGGAGAAGGATAAGGATACCGGTGAAACTGTTGGCGCCACATTCGACAATGTTAACGAGGGCGGCTATGAGAACCTCCAGTCGGATTTTCGTGTTATTGGCGATAAGGTAGGTACTGACGCTGATCAAGGCGCTAAAGGTGATGAAAATCTTGGTATTCAGCGAAGTGTTGATGACGCAACCATTGTAATACCTCCTCATCCCGCAAGCAGTGAAGGTCATCAAGAAGCTGTGCCTCATGTTACGCAACCTCTACCGGCAGCTGAAATAGACTTAAATCAACAACCGCAAGAGCCGGATGATGTGTCCTCTGTGCCGTTACCTGAAGCGGAAAATCCGGGTGGTATAGGTGGATTGGCATCTATTCAATCTTTTATTGGAACGGTTGCAGGCATACTTAACCCAGCAGCTTCGACCACAGGCACAACCGCTACCACACCGACGACTCCCACCACGCCGACGACGGCTACGACGCCAACAACTCCGACTACCGCAACGACAGCAACAACAGCAACAACAGCAACAACAGCAACAACAGCTACGACTGCGACCAGCCCAACAACGGCTACGACAGCGACCAGTCCAACGACGGCCACAACGGCGACCAGCCCAACAACGGCCACAACTGCGACTACCGCAACGACGGTAACCACTGCGACTACCGCAACGACGGCTACGACAGCGACCAGCCCAACCACGGCCACAACGGCGACTACCGCAACGACAGCCACGACGGCGACCAGCCCAACCACGGCCACAACGGCGACTACCGCAACGACGGCGACTACCGCAACGACGGCTACGACAGCGACTAGCCCAACCACGGCCACAACGGCGACTACCGCAACGACGGTTACCACTGCGACTAGCCCAACCACGGCAACCACTGCGACTAGCCCAACGACGGCGACTACCGCAACTACCGCAACGACAGCCACGACGGCGACCAGCCCAACGACGGCTACGACGGCGACCAGCCCAACGACGGCTACGACGGCGACCAGCCCAACGACGGCAACCACTGCGACTAGCCCAACGACGGCAACGACTGCAACTACCGCCACAACGGCGACTACCGCAACGACCGCAACTACCGCAACGACAGCCACGACGGCGACCAGCCCAACGACGGCCACAACGGCGACTACCGCAACGACGGCTACGACAGCGACCAGCCCAACGACGGCTACGACTGCGACTACCGCAACGACAGCCACGACGGCGACCAGTCCAACCACGGCAACCACTGCGACTACCGCAACGACGGTTACGACAGCGACCAGCCCAACGACAGCTACGACTGCGACTACCGCAACGACAGCCACGACGGCGACCAGTCCAACGACGGCCACAACGGCGACTACCGCAACGACGGCTACGACAGCGACCAGTGCAACGACGGCTACGACTGCAACTACCGCCACAACGGCGACTACCGCAACTACCGCAACGACAGCCACGACGGCGACCAGCCCAACGACGGCCACAACGGCGACTACCGCAACGACGGCTACGACAGCGACCAGCCCAACGACGGCTACGACTGCGACTACCGCAACGACAGCCACGACGGCGACCAGTCCAACCACGGCAACCACTGCGACTACCGCAACGACTGCGACTACCGCAACGACGGCTACGACGGCGACTACCGCAACGACGGCTACGACAGCGACCAGTCCAACCACGGCCACGACGGCGACCAGTCCAACGACGGCAACGACGGCGACTACCGCAACTACCGCAACTACCGCAACGACAGCCACGACGGCTACGACGGCGACTACCGCAACGACGGCTACGACAGCGACCAGTCCAACCACGGCCACGACGGCGACTAGCCCAACCACGGCAACCACTGCGACTAGCCCAACGACGGCGACTACCGCAACTACCGCGACTACCGCAACGACAGCCACGACGGCGACCAGCCCAACCACGGCCACAACGGCGACTACCGCAACGACGGTAACCACTGCGACCAGCCCAACGACGGCAACGACTGCAACTACCGCCACAACGGCGACTACCGCAACTACCGCAACGACAGCTACGACGGCGACCAGCCCAACGACGGCAACCACTGCGACTAGCCCAACGACGGCGACTACCGCAACTACCGCAACGACAGCCACGACGGCGACCAGCCCAACGACGGCTACGACGGCGACCAGCCCAACGACAGCCACGACGGCGACCAGTCCAACCACGGCAACCACTGCGACTACCGCAACGACAGCCACGACGGCGACCAGCCCAACCACGGCCACAACGGCGACTACCGCAACGACGGCTACGACAGCGACCAGCCCAACGACGGCTACGACTGCGACTACCGCAACGACCGCAACGACAGCCACGACAGCCACGACAGCGACCAGTCCAACCACGGCCACGACGGCGACCAGCCCAACCACGGCAACCACTGCGACCAGCCCAACCACGGCAACCACTGCGACCAGCCCAACCACGGCAACCACTGCGACCAGCCCAACCACGGCCACAACGGCGACTACCGCAACGACGGCTACGACAGCGACCAGTCCAACGACGGCTACGACAGCGACCAGCCCAACGACGGCGACTACCGCAACGACTGCGACCAGCCCAACCACGGCCACGACGGCGACCAGCCCAACCACGGCTACGACTGCGACTACCGCAACGACAGCCACGACGGCGACCAGTCCAACCACGGCTACGACTGCGACTACCGCAACGACAGCCACGACGGCGACCAGTCCAACCACGGCAACCACTGCGACTACCGCAACGACTGCGACTACCGCAACGACGGCTACGACAGCGACCAGCCCAACGACGGCTACGACTGCGACTACCGCCACAACGGCGACTACCGCAACGACGGCTACGACAGCGACCAGTCCAACGACGGCAACGACGGCGACTACCGCAACGACAGCCACGACGGCGACTACCGCAACGACGGCTACGACAGCGACCAGTCCAACCACGGCCACGACGGCGACTAGCCCAACCACGGCAACCACTGCGACTAGCCCAACGACGGCAACGACGGCGACTACCGCAACGACAGCCACGACGGCGACCAGTCCAACCACGGCTACGACTGCGACTACCGCAACGACGGTAACCACTGCGACCAGCCCAACGACGGCAACGACTGCAACTACCGCCACAACGGCGACTACCGCAACTACCGCAACGACAGCTACGACGGCGACCAGCCCAACGACGGCAACCACTGCGACTAGCCCAACGACGGCGACTACCGCAACTACCGCAACGACAGCCACGACGGCGACCAGCCCAACGACGGCTACGACGGCGACCAGCCCAACGACAGCCACGACGGCGACCAGTCCAACCACGGCAACCACTGCGACTACCGCAACGACAGCCACGACGGCGACCAGCCCAACCACGGCAACCACTGCGACTACCGCAACGACGGCTACGACAGCGACCAGCCCAACGACGGCCACCACTGCGACTACCGCAACGACGGCTACGACAGCGACCAGCCCAACGACGGCGACTACCGCAACGACTGCGACCAGCCCAACCACGGCCACGACGGCGACCAGCCCAACCACGGCTACGACTGCGACTACCGCAACGACAGCCACGACGGCGACCAGTCCAACCACGGCTACGACTGCGACTACCGCAACGACGGCTACGACAGCGACCAGCCCAACGACGGCCACAACGGCGACTACCGCAACGACGGCAACGACAGCGACTAGCCCAACCACGGCAACCACTGCGACTAGCCCAACGACGGCGACTACCGCGACTACCGCAACGACAGCCACGACGGCGACCAGCCCAACGACGGCCACAACGGCGACTACCGCAACGACGGCTACGACAGCGACCAGCCCAACGACGGCTACGACAGCGACCAGTCCAACGACGGCTACGACTGCGACTAGCCCAACCACGGCAACTACCGCAACGACAGCCACGACGGCGACCAGCCCAACGACGGCCACAACTGCGACTACCGCAACGACGGCAACGACAGCGACTACCGCAACGACGGCTACGACAGCGACCAGCCCAACGACGGCTACGACTGCGACCAGTCCAACGACGGCTGCGACTGCGACTACCGCAACGACGGCTACGACAGCGACCAGTCCAACGACGGCAACCACTGCGACTAGCCCAACGACGGCGACGACTGCGACTACCGCAACGACAGCCACGACAGCGACCAGTCCAACCACGGCAACCACTGCGACTAGCCCAACCACGGCAACTACCGCAACCACGGCCACAACTGCGACTACCGCAACGACGGTTACGACAGCGACCAGTCCAACCACGGCCACGACGGCGACTAGCCCAACCACGGCTACGACTGCGACTACCGCAACGACAGCCACGACGGCGACCAGTCCAACCACGGCAACCACTGCGACTAGCCCAACGACGGCAACGACGGCGACTACCGCAACGACCGCAACGACCGCAACGACAGCCACGACGGCGACCAGTCCAACCACGGCTACGACTGCGACTACCGCAACGACGGCTACGACAGCGACCAGCCCAACGACGGCCACAACGGCGACTACCGCAACGACGGCTACGACAGCGACCAGCCCAACGACGGCTACGACTGCGACTACCGCAACGACAGCCACGACAGCGACCAGTCCAACCACGGCCACGACGGCGACTAGCCCAACCACGGCAACCACTGCGACTAGCCCAACCACGGCCACAACGGCGACTACCGCAACGACGGCTACGACAGCGACCAGTCCAACGACGGCAACCACTGCGACTAGCCCAACGACGGCGACTACCGCAACGACAGCCACGACTGCGACCAGCCCAACCACGGCCACAACTGCGACTACCGCAACGACGGTTACCACTGCGACTAGCCCAACGACGGCAACGACCGCAACGACAGCCACGACGGCGACCAGCCCAACGACGGCTACGACGGCGACTAGTCCAACGACAGCGACTACTGCGACTACCGCAACGACGGTTACGACAGCGACCAGTCCAACCACGGCAACCACTGCGACTACCGCAACGACCGCAACGACCGCTACTACGCCGACGACAGCTACGACAGCGACTACTGCGACTACTGCAACAACGGCTACTACACCGACTAGCTCAACTTCAGATGATGACGACGACTCTGACAGTGACGCGGATGCCGACAGCGATGCCGACGCGGACAGCGATGCCGACGCCGACAGTGACTCCGATGCGGACAGTGATGCCGACGCAGACAGTGATGCAGACAGTGATGCCGACAGTGATGCCGACAGTGACGCCGACAGTGACGCCGACAGTGACGCCGACAGTGATGCAGACAGTGACGCCGACAGTGATGCCGACAGTGATGCAGACAGTGATGCAGACAGTGACGCCGACAGTGACGCCGACAGTGATGCCGACAGTGATGCAGACAGTGACGCCGACAGTGATGCCGACAGTGATGCAGACAGTGACGCCGACAGTGATGCAGACAGTGATGCAGATAGTGACGCCGACAGTGATGCCGACAGTGATGCCGACAGTGACGCCGACAGTGATGCAGACAGTGATGCAGACAGTGACGCCGACAGTGACGCCGACAGTGACGCCGACAGTGATGCAGACAGTGATGCCGACAGTGACGCCGACAGTGATGCAGACAGTGACGCCGACAGTGATGCAGACAGTGACGCCGACAGTGACTCCGATGCGGATAGTGATACCGACGCCGATGGAAACCAAAATGATCCCCAGGGCAACAATGGTCACGGCAACGGCGACCAAAATGCTCCAGGCAACTCAGGCTCCAACAATAATGCCGAAAATAGTGAGCATTCCGGTCAAGGCAACAGTGGGCAGAATCAAGACAGTGCACCCAGTGATAGTACCGTGAGCGTCGGGGCTGGTGATGTCAGTGACGATATGCACAAAATGGATGGAAATAATCAAGGCAATACCTTGACAGGTACCTCAGGCGATGACGACATTGATGGCAAGAAGGGCAATGACACCTTGTCTGGCGGTGATGGCAATGACCAAATCCATGGAGGTGTCGGCAATGACATGATTGATGGCGGCGCCGGTAATGACCATTTATATGGTGATGCGGGTAATGATGTGGTTCACGGCGGTGACGGTAATGACACCCTCTATGGCTCGGATGGAGATGATTCGCTCTACGGCGATGCCGGTAATGACCTGTTTGTATTCGGCGACATTTCTGGTGACACCTATGTCGATGGCGGTTCAGGGAACTGGACGGATGTCATTGAGCTCGATATGGGCGGTGGTTCTGGTGCGCAGGGAGGGGATTGGACCTTGGAAATTGATGGGAAAATGGTCGATGGTACGGGTGACGATCATGGGCAGATCGATACCGGCGGTGCATCGGGAACCATCCATACCGATGATGGCGATATCGATTTTGACAATATAGATAGGATCGAGTGGTAATCGGGTAATCGTCATCTAACCAATCGGGATCCCCGCAAAAGGATCCCGATTTTTTTGTAACGATGGTGCATTTATAAAAATGGATGGCTCTATAATCCTGTCTTTGGAGGAACTTGTCGCAGTAACTGGCGGTGTGTGGACAAATCCGCGTTTAGTGCCGGTTATCTCTCGGGTAGCCATGAATCCGTTGACGACGCGGCCCGGTGATTTGCTGATTACCACCAACCGGGAGCAATGGAAACTGAAAGGCTTGGAAACGGAAACGCCTGATGCCTTAAATATCCTATTGCAAAAGGGAGGCGCTGCAGCCATGGTGAGGCGAACCTCGTCGCTGGATTGTTCGGTAAATCTTTTGCGCGTGGACGATACTTATCAGGCACTGCTTGCCATTGCCGTTGCGGTGCGAGACAAGGCGTCTGCCCGGCGCGTGCTGGTGACAGGCACCGATGGTAAAACCGGTTTTAAGATGCAAATGCATCATCTTGCGTCGGGACAGGTTCCGGTCAATGCCCGTCTGGACAGCAACAACATGGATCGGGGAATTTGCACGGCGCTGGCCAATACCAAGAGCCACCACGCCCTTTCCGTTGTTGAAGTGGCTGTGTCGCGTAAACGGCTGGGCATAAGGCGTTCGCAATTGGTTAGGCCGGATTTATGTGTTATCACCGAGATTGGTTATGAGCACTTGGCTACCCATGGCAGTATGGATAAGCTTATCGCGGCCAAGGCGTCGGTTGTTTCCGGTTTGGTGGACGGAGGTTGTTGTCTGATTAAGTCCGATCCCCGTTATTTCGAACTTTTGCGTCAGGCTATTCTTTCTTATCGGAATGTGCCGATTCTGAGTTTCGGTGAAAATGAACATGACCTTGGCCGGCTGCTGAGTGCTGAATTCGACGTGGCGCGATACGGCTGGCAGGTGCAGGCGGAGATAGACGGCAGGCCGTTGGATTATTTTTTACCGCTGGTCGAACGGCACGCCCCCTTGAGCAGTGTCGGCGTACTGACGGCGCTTCACTTGGCCGGTTTGGATGTGGTGCAAGCGGCCGAGCGTTTTGCCGACTTCAAGCCTTATGCAACGTCCGGCCGGATTTACGAACTGCCCGCCGGAAAAGGTTCCTATGTGGTTTACGACCAAAGTCACCATATCTCCTTGTTTGGGCTGGATGATTTTTTTCATACCGCCGCGCGGCTTGCACCCAAGCCGGGAGGATACAAATTGCTGGTGCTGGGGCACGTTTATGACGAGCGGGAATATGGTCCGCTGGTGTGGGAGGTTTTGCCGCCTGCACATTTGCGGGGTTTGATTGAAGCGAGCGGCATCGATATGCTCTATACAGTGGGGGACCGCGAGGAGTTCGAGGCGTTTCTGGCGGGGATAAGCATTCCTTGGGAGCATTTTCCCGATCCTCAAGCGTTGATAGAACCGCTGCACAGTCGCCTGGGCGCCAACGATTTGTTGTTGGTGAAAGGCGATCAGAACGAAAAGATGTTTGTGCTTACCGAGGGCTTGCGCGAACGGGCAAAACAATCGCCAAATAAAACGGTTACTGTAAGAGACTGAGGCAATGGCGGAGAAATATGAAGAAGGGGCGACCCTTGAATATCGGCACTATGCCTGCCCGGAAAAGCAAATGCCCAGTTTCCTGCCGGGGCCTGCCGACATCGCTTTACTGCATTCTTTGGAAGCCGCTATTCGTAGTGAGGATAAAAGCGCTGTGGCTAACGATGCGCTGGACGATCTATTCTGCCGGAGCGGTTTTCCTCAGCGCTATGAACGTCTGATCCTGGTATTGTACGCCCCCGGCCATAAGCGCATTTTAGTTAGCCGGGCGGGGAAGGGCGAACAGGTGAATTTTTCCAGTGTCTTCCAGCGGTTACTGGCTCATTCCCGGTGCACGCTTATGGCGTCACTGCCTTTTCGTCTGCAACTGGATTTCGTGTTGGAGCCTCCATTGCCAGTGGATTATTACGCAGTGGGAATGGGGCATACCGGCGAGCGCCATTTCGAAATAGGCATTGACGGCTTGATGGCGCGCGGAGCGGATAATAAGTTCCATATTTTTTTGCCCGGCGATGGTTATGTGCGCTCTGTTATGAGCATGAGCCAGTTGCGTGCTTATATGAGTCGTGTGCATGGCGAAGAATATTTGCGACAGGCGGCGTTTAAACGCTTCCGTTCGGAAAGTTTTTTGTCAGCAAAAGATACCTGGTTACGTTTGTACCGTGGTTATCCTGTGGTAGGGGCAATCAGCAAAGATAAAATTCAGCATGCGCTTGAGTTGGCGATTGCGCATATCCAAACTACCCAAGAGGCAAACGGTAAGTTTCTCTACTACTATGACGCCGCAGCAGATTCCCGCCGGGATCATGAGCACCCTGGTCGAGATCCGATTAAAAATCCTTTTTACAATATTTTGCGCCATGGCGGCGGCGGATTGACTTGCCTGTACTATGAGAGAAATGCCGGTCGGGGCCAGACAATTGATAATGTGCGCCGCGCCATAGATTACCTGATAACTCAAACGCGGGTGCAGGATTACGCCGGACGGGAAGGCGCTTATATCTACAGCGAGAAAAAGGCTAAGCTGGGCGGATCCGGTATTGCGCTTTACTTATTGTCGGAGTACCAGTTAGCGACCGGCGATGGTCGATACCGGGACTGGGCCGATAAAATTGCCTGGCACACACTCAACCAAATTACCGCGAGTGGTGAATTTATTTACTACAATATCTATCTTGATAAGCCGGTAGCAGAAGAGGATAACCAGAAGTTTTTTTCTTTTTATTACCCCGGCGAAGCGGTGTGCGGTTTAGCGAAATACCTGCACTTGGTTGATGAGGAAAGTCGTGGGCTTATATTCGAAAAACTACATAAAGCGTTGGAATTTCTGCTGGTCGTTCGTCCTACAACACGCGCTAGCGAATACAGCGCGGTACCGTCCGATGCCTGGTTAATGATGGGGATTATGGAATTGTGGGATTTTGCGGACATGCGCGATTCCAAGTATGCGGATTTTGTTTTTACCGATGCGCAAAAGATGATCGATAACTTATATAAAGTCACGGATGCGCCTTACCCCGATTATGTCGGGGCGTTTTACTATAAATACGGCGATTATCCCTACGCCGACGGTGCGCGTTGCGAAGGATTGCTGGGCGCTTACGAGTTGGCCGTTAAAATGGGTGAACGGGAAAAAGCCCGGCAAATTTGGCGTGCGCTGCGCCTTGCTGCTTGGGCGGTGATGCACTTGGTGAATACCGAGGATGCCATTTATTTTGCCAAAAATCCCGCCATTGCTTTGGGCGGGATACGTTTTAAGTACACGCGGCATTGGTTTCGCATTGATACTATCCAACACGTCGCTTCATTTTTCGCCAAAATGCTGCCTTATTGGGACAGTGCCGAGTCTGCTGGCGAACCATGATGCCGCCACTTCGGCACTGGATTTACTCGGAGGCAGGACGTTTAGGCGGCGGCGGTTATGCCCAGGTTTACCGCTGCCGTAACGCCGCTGTTTCTGCGGATGAATACGCCATCAAAGTATTAGATGATCCCACTTATGCTAATACCTTCGAGAGGGAGGTTCAGGCGCTAAAAATATTGAAAGATTGCCCTGCTGTTCCGAATTTGATCGATTATGGGCGCAACGCCGAGAAAAAGTTGTGCATCATCACCGATCTGGCGCCAGGGGCGCGGTTGGATAAACAGATACGCCGCAACGGGCCGCTTTCTTATGATTCGACGTTGGCGCTGATTGAGCAGACCCTGATCGTGCTGGCATACTCCCATAGCAAGGGCTTGTTGCACAAGGACATTAAGGCTTCCAATGTGCTTATGGACGATGGCCGCTTCACCCTGCTGGATTGGGGAGTTGGCGAACTGCTAGGTAACGGAAGATCTGAAACAATACGCGCTAACCAAGACTTTGTTGCGCCAGAGTGCTATTACGGCGAACATGGTTTCGCCGTCGATTTTTATTCGTTAGGTTGGCTGGCGGTATATGCGCTCACCGGCAGTTTGCCTTATGATTTTTCTGCGATTCGCGAGCAAGATTATCGGCTGGTTGCTCATTGTTTGCAGCGCCCCGTTTTGCCGGCGGATATACCCGTACCGCTACGCAGCTTGATTTATAACTGGATCGGTAAAAAAGCCGCAGAACGTTTGGTGGGTTATAATTTGCCCGCTTTGCTGGCAGCCGCTCAGGGGTGTGAGCCGGACTTTTCCGCGTACATGGACTTGCGGCAAATACAACGGGAATTTAGCTATATTCATTTGGCGGCCAAGCAGGGTATTCCTTATGCTCAATACCAATTTGCCTTACGCTTACTCAAACAAGGGCTCACTGATGAGGCTGTTTTTTGGTTGCAAAAAGCCGGAGATGCCGGTTTTGTGCTGGCCGTAGACAGGCTTTCCCGGATACTCGTCAAAAGAGGAGGGAAAGATCGAATTCGTGCCGAGGCGCTGCTGCAAGAGGCCGCACATGGCGGCAATGCCAGTGCCCAGCTTAGGCTGGGAATGTCTTTTCTGAGCTCCTCCGAACGCGACGTTGAGCAGGCCGGTGCTTGGCTGCGCTTGGCGGCGGATAACGGTCTTGCCCGTGCTCAATACGAGTTGGGTCGGCTACTGCAAAATGAACTGGTCAAGCCCGATGAAGCATTGATCTATTTGGCTATGGCCGCCGAACGCGGATATCCAAAATGAAGTTTTTAAGCAAACGCCGTGGCCTTGCGTTGCTTGCCTTCACCGTAGCATCTTTTTGTGCCGTTGCGGATTGGAAAACACCGCGTGAGGCGCTGGATCAGCGTTTGGTACAGGGTGAGTTTCGCATTCATTACACTTTGACCGGGGAAAACGCATTTCCCTTTGATGTTCCACCATCGCAACGTGCGCAGCAGGCGGCGGTTTGGCTAAATAGCCTGGTTGCCCAGATCGGCCAAGCCAATCGTTATTACAGCGAGCAACTGGGGTTGACGCCACCTTTGTCCAATGCGCGTTATCGGGATGTACGCTCAATTGATGTTCACATCGTTAAACTTGAAGGCAAAAAAGGTTCTACGGGTGATGCAGCCATCGCTTATCATTACCAACATTTTGATGGGAGTACACCTGCGCTGACCATTGCTTTGACCAATAAATGGCAGCCGCCTAATTTAACGCCCAATCACGAAGTTTTTCACGCCTACCAGTATGCTTATACGTTTTTTAAGAATCCCTGGTATTTGGAAGGCATGGCGCACAGCATGGAGACGGCGTTTAGGAGAGGCGAGGTGCAGACCGAGGTGTTGCCACGTGATCATGGGCAGCTGGAGCAGGTTTTGACGCGCTCTTACGGTGCGGATCTATTTTGGAACCGTCTTATGTATTTATGTGATAGTGCTTGCAGCGGCAGTGCGCCTGCAACAGCTTGGAAGGGGGGGGCTTATACGCCCCGCAGCCAGTTTTGCGGCGGTAGGCTGGTGCGTAGCACTTTGGAGCAATACCAGATGATCGACAAAGAAGCAGCGCAGACACGCGGCATTGATCCCGCCGATTGGCCGGAAAAAGAGCAACGATCTCCGAAAAATAACCCATTTTTGCTGCGCGGTTTGCGCCGAACTATCGAAAACGAATGTCCGGTGTATGGCAATTCAGAACTTAAAGCTTTTCACAGCTTGTTGGAAGCATATTAAGGAGCGCGCACGAATTAGCTTGAGCGAGTTTACATTTAAGTGGCTCGATATACCAACGGAGCCGACCTTTCAAGTTGCTCAACCTATTAAATGAACATTTCTAAGTAGGCATTTTTTATATGTCAAAACACGGGGTTATAGATATGTCGTATGAAGGGTTTTTCGCCATTCTGGTTCGGCGCGCTTTTGCAGTCCTAGCCTTGGCTATGGTTTTTGTGTCCGGGGTACTGGCCGAGACCGTGCCTATCGGCATCCGCTTTATTCTAAGCGACGACCTGGGGCTAGACGCTACGCAACGCCAAGCCACCCAGGCAAAACTGGAAAGTTACGTGGCAGAACTTAACAGCTATTACCGCAACAGTGAAGTGATGTTGCAAGCCGAAATTGTGGATATTGAGTTTTCTCGAATTGAAGCAGTCGATGTTATGCAGATCCTTGACGACATGGCGCATCAGCAGAACGGATTCGACACGCTGTTTAAAAAAGCTGATGAATTTGGAGCTGATTATACTGTTGTGATGAGCAGCAAGCTGATGGTTCATGGTAAGCGTGGGTGTGGACGCGCTGTTGCGGTGAACAAAACACTGGAGTCGATTGCCTCGACGCGCAATGCCTATGCTGTCATTAACTTTATCTGCGGTTCTCATACCTTGGCGCACGAGTTGGGGCATCTGATGGGCTTGAATCACGGCGTTCTGGTTGATCAGTGCCAACCCAAAGCGGGGCATACCTCGGCCATCGCTCCTTATGCCAACGGTTACGCAGAGGGTAATTGTGACGGTGAGCCGCAACAGGGAGAATTCGGCACCATTATGGTGGGTGGTCATATGAGTGAAATAAACGGCAACAACAAGGGAAGTTTGCCGATATTTTCCAATCCGCGCATTCGGGATGAGCGCTGCGGTGCAAATCAGATATGCGGCGATCCCGTCATTGGCGATGCTGCCCGTGCTTTGAATGAGAATTCGCGGTATTACGCGATGCATGAAGAACCGGATGTACACACCCTGCATTATGGGAGTATGGAGTTGCTTGCATGCATCAGCAGTAAATACCGGGGCAAGGAGATCACGGAGTTGGAAGAGCTCGCGTGTCCTAATGCCGGCATCAGCAAGGTGACCGGTATCGAAAAGTTGAGCGCATTGCGGCGTATTGATCTATCCGGTAACCGGCTTGTGGATATGAGTCCGCTCGAACAGTTGCTGGCTGATCGCATTGAGACAATAGATTTGCAAGGGAATGATCGGCTGTCATGCTCATCTCTTGACGGTCTTGCGGGACGGTTTCCAGGTAAGGTGCTGCGGCCCATACGATGTTTTCGGCAAGAGAGTAAAAGGGTGTTGAATGACGGTTTGGCCTAAAGTTTCCAGGGATGGTGCAGGCAAAGTCACTCAGTGCGTGTTTTAAAAGTCAGTCACAAAGTCGTCCGAGCATTAAATTTATCATTGCAATATGAATAAAGGCGGTACTGGAGTCGGTCAGTACCTCGTAATCTTTACTTAATCGACGGTAGCGATAAAGCCAGGCGAAGGTTCTTTCAACAACCCAGCGGCGCGGTAATAATTGAAAGCCCTTGGCATTATCAGAGCGTAAAATCGTTTCTAAAACAATGTGGAAGCGTTGCGCGGCCCAGTTCATCAGCTTAGGTCCTCGATAACCGCCATCAACCCAAATGCGACGTATTTTCTTGCAACTTCCGGTCAATGCTTTAAAAATAAGCTTTGCCCCATCACGCTCTTGCACCGAAGCCGCCGTCACCACAACGACCATAATCAGTCCCAGTGTATCCACAAGAATATGACGTTTTCGACCTTGAATTTGTTTGCCGGCGTCGAAGCCTTTAATACCCGCTAAAGCGCTTGTTTTAACGCTTTGACTATCGATAGAACCGGCGGTTGGATGCTTATGTCGCCCTGCTTTTTGCCTAACCCAAGCACGCAACGTGTCGTGAATACGTTGCCACATTCCATTGGTTGTCCAACATCGATAATAGCCGTACACAGTCTGCCATGCTGGAAATTTATGCGGCAACAATCGCCAAGCACACCCACTTCGAGCAATATACACAATCGCGTTGATAAGCTTCCTTAACCCCACTCTTCTCGGGCGTCCTTTTGGCAACGCACTGGGTAATAACGGCTTAATAAGCGCCCATTTTTTATCATTCAAGTCTGTCGGGTAGCGCTTGACTTTTGAGGTTCGCTTCTTGGTCGTCATTGCAAAAATGCTTATTTTTGCATTTTAGCTGTTTTTGTCACTTTTAAAACATGCACTTAGGAGCGCTTGTTCACCACTGCCTTTGCCTTTGAAGTCACCCATGGCTGCATTAAGCACTGCGCCACTGGATAGGCAGGTCACCCCCACAATACGGCAGATAGGAAAACCCAGTCCGGGTTTCTGTCCATTCTGCTGGGGATAGGCGGCTTGGTTAGCTTGCGTATCCGGTAAGGTGACGGTTGTGCCATCCACCGGTCGTACACGCCGTCCGTACCAGCGCCAAGTCTTGGGGGATTGGGCAGCAATCAGGCTACCCGTGTGACGCACTATCTTTGATACCATTTCCAGCGGCAAGCGCTGACGCGCCTTGCAGTATCCACCTGTTTTTGTGCTGCACTGTGGTAAGCCATGGGTTAGCCGTTTCATAGCGGCATCATTGACGATGTTTTGACATGAGCGATCTGGTCTCAGGACTTGCGCGAGAAACATGGACAGTGTTTCTGTCGGAGGAAATAGTCGCTCACGATGCTCGGGCAGTGTTGACTCCAGTGTGTCCAGTAGTTCTGGTGAGCTGAGCTGATTGAAAAAACTAAACGCGTCACTGGCAGCCGCGTAACGTTGAATGCGCTGTTGTTGAGATAATACAGAACGGTTAATATGCATAGGGGCTGGCTGTTTGGTGGTTTCTATGGTTTGGTGACTAAAGCTTACCGGCAGCCGCTGTATTTGCAACGTTGCCGGATGATCCGGTCGCTAATATGTATTTGCAACGCTGTGTTGCCGAAAAAGATGGGGTGGGTTCTGATTGGGATGGTGTTTGGGCGCTAAATGAAAAATAATCAGCTAGGCGATATGCAGAATTATCTGGATATTTGTATTGCCAGCCAGCAACTGACGGTTTATGCGGATGGACAGACGGTGCTGCGTTATCCCATTTCCACCGCCAAAAAAGGCGCCGGCGAATTGATGGGCAGCGAATGCACGCCTACCGGCTGGCATAAGATCAGGGCCAAAATCGGCGAGGGTCGGTTGTTAAACTCGGTTTTTGTCGGCAGACGCGCCACCGGTGAAATTTACAGTGCCGATTTGGGCAGGCAGCATCCGCAACGTGACTGGATTTTGACCCGGATCTTGTGGCTGGGCGGGCTGGAGCCGGGCAAGAATCGTTACGGCAACGTCGATAGCACTTGGCGGTATATTTATATCCACGGTTGTCCTGATGAGTTGATGAACGGCAGCCCTGAATCGCATGGCTGTATTCGGATGAAAAATGTCGATGTGCTGGATTTGTTTAATAGGATTGAGGTTGGAGTTAAGGTTTATATTCATGAGTAGCTGTTTTTTTGTAAGCGTAAAGGGACTTGGATGACGCGTATTGTTTTAGGCATTGAATACGATGGCAGCGGATTTTCAGGCTGGCAATGGCAAACTCATCAGCGCAGTGTCCAACAGGTGCTTGAACAGGCCTTATCGAAAGTCGCCAATCATCCGGTTACCGTGCAGTGCGCCGGAAGAACCGATACCGGCGTGCATGCGCTTGAGCAGGTGGTGCATTTTGACGCAAAAGTAGAGCGCGAACTGCATACCTGGGTGCTGGGCGGTAACAGCAATCTGCCGGATGATGTCAGGATCACCTGGGTAAAACCGGCGGTGGGTGATTTCCATGCCAGATACAGCGCCATTGCGCGTTTTTATCGCTATGTCATTCTTAACCGGCCGATCAAATCGGCGTTATTACGTAATCAGGCGACTTGGCATCACAATCCGTTGGATGCCGATAAAATGCACCGGGCTGCGCAACATCTGATCGGCAAGCATGATTTTTCCACGTTCAGGGCGCAAGGTTGCCAGTCCAAAAGTCCCTGCCGGGAGATGTATTTTATTGATGTCCATCGGGACGACGATAAAGTCATTATCGATATTTCCGCCAACGCTTTTTTGCACCACATGGTCAGGAATATTGCCGGGGTATTGATGGATATAGGGGCCGGAAAGCAGGATGAAAACTGGACGCAAGAGTTGCTTGAGGTTAAAAACCGAAAACTGGGCGGAGTCACGGCACCTCCTTATGGCTTGTATCTGGGCGCGGTTTATTATCCTGAGCATTACGGCATTGCCAAGCATCCTGTGTTTGATAAATTGCCGGTTGGTGCCAAGCGGCATGATTAATGATGAGTCCACAAAAAGCACGAAAGACACGAAAAAAGGCGAAGGGCAAAGGGTCACACCATAGCGCTCGTAACGTCTGTCGACGGGGCTCAAGTAACTTGGTAGTTTAATTACTTTCGCCTTTCCGCTTCTTTCTTTCGTGCTTTTTGTGTCGCCTACTTTTGGCTTTCGTGGATAAATTAATTTTTCCGGAATTAACTGCATTGCAATGCTTCTTACTTATTTGCAATTGTCCAAATATCAAGTAGATTGTTTTCCTTATAAATAATAGTGATGGTTAATATGAATAACTTTATGTCTTTTCAAATTCATGGCGGAGCCGAGCACGGTGACGGCATTGCCGACAGCATTGCAAGTCTGCTGGCTTTTTTTGAAGAGCTTTCGGCTCTTGATTCTAAAGGTATTTTTTCGGCTTTAATGCCCGGCATTGCCAATATGGATAATATTCATCCATTGTTGGTGCATTTTCCCATTGCATTCCTATCGGTTTTTTTTGCTTTGGACGTGGTCGGGACGCTGGCTAAAAAACAACACTGGCGCAACGTCGCCGGGTGGCTGCTTTATTTTGGCACCGTAGCGGCCGTATTTACGGTGACCGCCGGTTTTATCGCCGCAGGTTCCGTAGCGCATGGGGACGATGTTCATGCGATCATGGAACGGCATGAACATTTTGGCGTATCCGTACTGTCTTTGGCGGTTTTATTGTCGGCCTGGCGCTTGAAAAGCGGTGGAATAATTCACGGTGGAGCTAACGGTTTTTTCCTTATATTATCAGCTTTGCTTTGTATGCTAATGATGTTGGGCGCTGATTTAGGCGGATTGATGGTTTACAAATATGGCGTGGCTGTTAAAGCGGTTCAAGTTCCGAATGTTGGTGGTCATGAGCATGTTCATGAACACGAGCATCATGAACATGAGCATTAATAAAGAGTAGTTTTTTCGCTTAAATTTAAAGGCATTTTGAAATTTCTGGGTTGTATTGCAAACTCAGTCTCACTGCATTTTTTAGTGTTATTGGACAAAAGGCCGATATTGCATCGGCCTTTTTTGTTGGTGCGGTTGTTTTTTATGAGCTAAATTAATGACGATTACAGGCAAATCATAATGTCATTTTATGTTATTCTAGGCGGCTAGCTTTTTTTGGTTAAATTTCTCATATCACTTTATGCGAACTCGCGTTAAAATTTGCGGTTTTACCCGTGTTGAAGATGCTGTTTGCGCTGCTCGATTAGGCGTAGACGCAATGGGTCTGGTGTTTTATCCGCCCAGTCCAAGAAATGTGGGTATTGATCAAGCTATTGAAATTGTTAGTGCTTTACCTGTGTTTGTTTCGGTTGTCGCTTTATTTGTTGATGAGCGGGAAGCACGGATACGCGAGGTTCTGGAGCGGGTATCGATAGATTGCCTGCAATTTCATGGCGATGAACCGGCTGAAGCTTGCAGGCTTTACGGCAAACGTTATATGAAGGCGGTGAGAATGCAGGAAGGCATCGATATTTCAGGCTTGGCCCGGCAATATCATGATGCGGCAGGGTTGCTGCTGGATGCCTATCATCCGGGAGCGAAAGGCGGTACGGGCAGCCGGTTTGACTGGAACAGGATTCCTGAACAGTGCGCCTTGCCTATTGTACTGGCGGGCGGTTTGGATGAGAGTAACGCTAGGCAGGCGGTGCAGACAGTAAGACCCTATGCTCTGGATGTCAGCAGCGGTGTGGAAGCGGAAAAAGGTGTTAAGGATGCGCTGAAAATGGCGGCATTCATACGTGAAGTTAATGAGGGTGACAGAATAATAATATGACAGAAAAATATAATATGCCCGATGAGCGGGGACACTTTGGCCCGTATGGCGGAATGTTCGTCGCAGAAACATTGATCCCACCGATTCAGGAGTTGAATGCCGCTTATCAGCAGTATTTAAACGATCCTGAATTTATGGCGGAACTGGATGCTGATTTAAAGCATTACGTAGGTCGACCTTCGCCTCTATATCATGCCGAACGCTGGAGTCGAGAGCTTGGCGGTGCGCAGATTTATTTAAAGCGCGAAGACCTGAATCATACCGGCGCTCATAAAATAAACAATACGGTTGGGCAGGCTTTATTGGCTAAGCGTATGGGTAAGACCCGTATTATTGCTGAAACCGGAGCCGGCCAGCACGGTGTGGCGACAGCGACGGTTGCAGCACGGCTGGGATTGGAGTGCGTGGTTTACATGGGCGCTGTTGATGTTGCACGGCAGTCTTTGAATGTATATCGGATGAAGTTACTGGGCGCGAAAGTTGTCGCCGTTGAATCCGGGTCAAAAACTTTAAAAGATGCGTTAAACGAAGCGCTCAGAGACTGGGTGACCAACGTCGACAATACCTTTTATATTATCGGTACGGTTGCAGGCCCGCATCCTTATCCTGCGATGGTCAGGGATTTTCAGGCGATCATCGGCCGTGAAGCAAGACAGCAATGCCTGGATCAGGCCGGACGCTTGCCGGATGCGCTGGTTGCCTGTGTTGGCGGCGGATCAAACGCAATCGGTTTGTTTTACCCCTTTATTGACGATAGTTCAGTCAAAATGATCGGTGTTGAAGCGGCCGGCGACGGCATTGAAACAGGTCGTCATTCTGCGCCTCTATGCGCAGGCCGTCCCGGCGTACTGCATGGCAACCGGACTTACCTGATGGAAGACGACGATGGTGAAATCATCGAAACGCACTCCATTTCAGCCGGTCTGGATTATCCGGGTGTAGGCCCTGAACATGCTTGGCTGAAAGATACCGGCAGAGCGGAATATGTCAATATTACCGACACCGAAGCATTGGAAGGTTTCCATGCTTTGACCCGGATGGAAGGTATTATTCCTGCATTGGAATCGAGTCACGCCATGGCTTACACCATGAAACTTGCACCTACCATGAAAAAAGATGAAATTATCATTGTCTGTCTGTCCGGTCGTGGCGATAAAGACATGCAAACGATGGCGCAACGCGAGGGGATAGAGCTGTGAGTCGATTAGCCGCTACATTTGAACAGTTATCCAAAACAGGCCGCAAGGCGTTAATCCCATTTGTTACTGCAGGCGATCCCAGGCCTGATTTCACCTTGCCGTTGATGCATGCCATGGTTGAGGCCGGTGCTGATGTTATCGAACTGGGTGTGCCGTTTTCCGACCCTATGGCGGACGGCCCGGTTATTCAGCGAGCCAGTGAGCGCGCTTTAGAGCATAAAATGAGCTTAAGACGCACATTGGCTATTGCGGCAGAATTCAGAAAAACCAATCAACAAACGCCAGTCGTGTTAATGGGTTATGTCAATCCTATTGAAGCCATGGGTTACGAAGATTTTGCCAATGCCGCACAACGCGCTGAGATCGATGGCGTTTTAACCGTTGATTTGCCGCCGGAAGAAGCGGAAGAATGCGTTGCTTTGTTAAAGGCGCGTGATATTGACCCGATTTTTCTGTTGGCCCCCAATAGTACGGATGAGCGCATTAAAAAGATGGATGCTGCCGGTAGCGGTTACCTTTATTATGTTTCGTTGAAGGGCGTAACCGGCGCCGGGCATTTGGATACGGCGGACGTCGAAACCAAGCTCAAGCAAATCAGGGCGAATACGCGATTGCCTGTGGCGATCGGTTTTGGCGTCAAAGACGCACAAACAGCCAAGACGGTTGCAGGCTTGGGTGACGGCGTGGTTATCGGCAGCGCGCTGATCAGTAAAGTCGAAGCAAACCCGGATGATCCGGAACGTGCTAAAAAAGAAATAATCGAGTTATTGGTCGCCATGCGCCAGGCAATGGATAGCTAAAAGACAGGGTTTGGAATACGATGATGAAATACGATGGGGCATACGAATGAGTTGGTTTGAGAAGTTAATCCCTTCAACAATTAGAACCGAAGGGTCGAATAAAAAAGGCGCTGTGCCCGAAGGATTGTGGAATAAATGCCCTAGCTGTAATGCAATTCTTTATAACACGGAGTTGGAAAGAAATTTTAGCGTTTGCCCAAAATGCGAGCATCACATGCGCATCTCGGCCAGAACGCGGTTGAATATGTTTCTGGACGAAGGCGGCCATGAAGAAATAGGCAAAAATGTTAAGCCTGTCGATCCGTTAAAATTCAAAGACAGTAAGAGATATAAAGACCGAATCGCTCAGGCGCAAAAACAGACTAAAGAAAGCGACGCGCTGGTGGTGATGAAAGGTCAGTTAAAAGGCCGGGATATTGTTGCAGCCGCTTTTGATTTCGGCTTCATGGGCGGATCAATGGGTTCGGTAGTCGGTGAAAAGTTTGTTCGTGGCGTCAACAAGAGCCTGGAACTGGGCGTGCCGTTTATTGTGTTTACGGCCAGTGGCGGCGCGCGTATGCAGGAGTCGCTGTTTTCCTTGTTCCAGATGGCGAAAACCAGCGCGGCATTAACCAAGTTGTCCGAGGCGGGTCTCCCGTACATTTCGTTTATGACCGACCCGACTATGGGCGGCGTTTCAGCCAGTTTGGCGATGCTGGGCGATATTAATGTTGCGGAACCCAATGCCTTGATCGGTTTTGCAGGTCCCCGTGTAATCGAGCAAACCGTCCGGGAAAAGCTGCCGGAAGGCTTTCAGCGTAGCGAGTTTTTACAGGAACATGGCGCTATCGATATGATTATCGATAGACGTGAAATGCGCGATAAAATAGCCGGTATCTTAGCTATGCTGATGGCGGGTAGAGACAAAATCCCCCTCAGTCCCCCTTTGGCAAAGGGGGCGGCCGAAGGCGCAGGGGGATTTCAAGTTGAAGCGGATGATGTTGAACATCACCCGGATCAGGAAGACTGACAAATATCGGTTAATGATACGTTTTGATTCACTACAGGGTTGGCTGAAGTGGCAGGAAAGCTTACATCCTTTAGTAATTGATTTAGGTTTGGAGCGGGCGGCACAGGTTTTTCATGCGCTTAATCCCAATTATGTCAAACCCCCGACCATTACTGTTGCCGGAACCAACGGCAAAGGCTCGTCCGTCGCTTATCTTGAGTCCATTTATACGGCACAAGGCTATCGGGTAGGGTCTTATACGTCGCCGCATATTCTGAAATATAATGAAAGAATAAAAATAGACGGCAAACCGGTATCGGACGACAAAATTTGCGAGGCATTTGCAAGAATAGAGTCGGTACGAGGCAACACCTCATTAAGCTATTTTGAATTCGGCACACTGGCGGCGCTTGATATATTCCAGCGTGCCGGGGTCGATGTGCAATTGCTTGAAGTCGGTTTGGGCGGGCGACTGGATGCCGTCAATATTGTCGATCCCGATGTGGCATTGATCACCAGCATCAGTATTGATCATATTGAGTGGCTGGGCGGTACACGAGAAGCCATAGGACGGGAAAAGGCCGGTATTTTCCGGGCCGCAATTCCCGCGATCACAGGCGATTCAGATCCCCCGGAATCATTGATGCAGAGTGCTATTGAGCAGCATGCCTTGCTGTATTGTATCGACAAAGATTTTAGTTATAAAAAGCAGGCAATAGGGTGGGATTGGTTTTTTGCTGACCGGAAAATGCTACAATTGCCCGAGCCGGGTCTAAAAGGAGAGCATCAGTATCATAATGCGTCCGCGGTCATTTTAGCGGTGACCAAGATGGCTGAAATCTTACCGGTAACTGAAGCATCGATTAGACAGGGACTGGTAAATGTCCGGTTAGCCGGGCGCTTTCAACTGATTGATGGCGAAATTCCAGTACTGCTGGACGTGGGGCATAATCCCCAGGCAGTCAGGACGCTGGCCGATTATGTGACGACTGTTTTCCCAGGCAGACGCATCCATGCTGTTTTTTCAATGATGAAAGACAAGGATATTGCCGGTGTCCTTGAAATTATGAATTTTGTGGTTTACGACTGGTTTTTTGCACCGTTGGCGAACCCTAGAGCCGCTTCGGAATCCGTTATGCGTGAGATTTTTTCACAAAGTTCGGTGTCCAATGTTTCTTTTGGTTTTGCCGACTTTACTGAAGCATTTTCTGCTGCAAAGAACCAGTCGCAACAAGGTGATCTGTTATTGGTTTTTGGATCTTTTTTTTTGGTATCTGAGTGCTTGGTTGAATTTGAGAAAAAGTGAGTAGACGAAATGGATCATGAATTAAAACAACGTTTGATTGGTGCCGTCGTTGTTACGGCACTCTGTGCTATTTTTATCCCCATGCTGTTCGATGATCCCGTCGATAATAGCGGTCAGTTAGTCAGTGAGTTGAGTATTCCCGCTCCAGCTGATTCAGGCGCAAACACAGCCGGTAAGTTGCCGACCAGTGCCGAACAGGTTTCAAAGTTGCCGGACCCGGAGTCTTTATCTACTGAAGCCGCAGGCGATACGCTTGAAAGTACCGGTGCAGCAGAGGAAGTTATCGATGAGCCTGTAGCCGGTCAGCCGAAACAGGGGCGTTCCGAAGAGTCTTTGTATACCGAATCTGAAGGCTATACCAAAGAGGATACCGGTGCGGAAGAAGTCGTTGAGCCTGAAGACAGTCAGCCAAAATCGCGGCTAAAACAGACTCCTGCAGAGCAGTCTTTATCGGCAGACGCTGCTGCGGATGGCATCCGCAAAAGTATAGCTCCCAAAATGCAGGCCAGAGAATCTCATGTAGAAACAAAAGAGCCAGTAAAGGTTAAAAAAGTCGTAGAGCCGATAAAATTAGCGGTTAAAAAGCCTGAAATTGAACCGTCAATGGATGCACCTAAAGCAGCTGCTTTGGGCGATGCTGCACGGCAACCGATTCTTAAACAGCCTAGTAGCGCGAAGAGCTTGGCTGCCGCTGTAGCGGAAGCGAAAAAACCGGTAGTTGTGCCGCCCAAAGCGACTCCGAAATTGGTGCGTTGGTATATTCAATTAGGCAGTTTTAGTAAAAAAGAAAATGCAATGTCTCTTTGGGAGAGTTTGCATGAACAAGGTTTGCCCGCCTCATTGGATACCGTTCAAACAGATAAAGGAACTTCATATCGGCTCCGGGTAGGCCCGGAACTTGACGGAAAAAAGGCGGCCGCAATGAAAGCAAGACTGGATAAGCAGAACATAAAGGCAATCCTGATTTCCGAGTGACGCGCTTAGTAACAGCATGATTTGGATCGATTTTACCCTTATCGGGCTTATTTTTATTTTCTTTGTCAGCGGGTTGCTGCGTGGATTTACTAAGGAAGTTTTTTCATTAGTATTCTGGATGCTGGCAATTTGGGTGAGCTTGATGTTTAGTCGTGAATTTTCCGGTTTTCTGGAATCGACTGTCAGCCACCCGTCAGCCAGAATGGTTGCTTCTTTTGTGGCTTTATTTGCAATCACGTTGAGTCTCGGCGGTTTAATCGGTTTTCTATTGAGTGTATTGGCTAAGAAAACCGGATTAACCTTTATGGATCGTTTCGGCGGGATGGTTTTTGGCGTTGTTCGCGGCATGATTGTCGTTACTGTCGTTGTCATACTGGCGGGATTGACGCCCTTGCCCAAGGATTCCTGGTGGACAGAATCAACATTGATTCCACCTTTTCAATTGCTCGCCGTATGGTTGCGAGATCACCTTTCGTCAGGCATGGCGGAATACATCAGTTATCGTTAATTTCTTTCGCTAATCTCTACAAAACAATCAGGTTAAAAAATAATGTGTGGTATTGCTGCTATCGTTTCACATCAAACTGTTAATCAAGAGTTATATGATGCTCTGACAGTTTTGCAACATAGAGGTCAGGATGCCGCGGGCATTGTGACTTGTGAGGCCGGGCGGCTACATTTACGCAAGGAAAACGGGTTGACCCGTGATGTTTTTACCAATGCCCAGATGTTGAGATTGAAAGGCAACATGGGTATCGCTCATGTGCGTTATCCAACAGCGGGTTGCACCAGTTCTGCGGAAGCGCAGCCTTTCTATGTAAACTCTCCTTTCGGTTTGACGCTTGCGCATAACGGTAATTTAACTAACACCGAAGAATTAAAAAAAGCCCTGTTCGTAGAAGATCAGCGGCATATCAATACCGATTCCGACTCCGAAGTTTTGTTGAATGTTTTTGCTCACGAACTGCAGAGTTTGGGTAAATTGCAATTAAGCGTGGACGATGTTTTTCAGGCGGTATCGGGTGTACATCGCCGTTGTCGGGGCGCTTATGCAGTTGTCATTATGATTGCGGGATTCGGGATTTTAGGGTTTAGGGATCCTCACGGTATTCGACCGATAGTGTTTGGCGAAAGAAAATCCGAGCAAGGTTCGGAGTTCATGATCGCCTCTGAAAGTGTCGCTCTGGATGTGCTGGGCTTTGAGCTTATCAGGGACATAGAACCGGGCGAAGCGGTATTTATAGAAGAATCAGGCGTATTGCATACCAAGCAGTGTTCAGATGAAGTAGATCATTGTCCGTGTATTTTCGAATATGTATATTTTGCCAGACCGGATTCTATTATTGATCGTATTTCGGTCTATAAAGCGCGTCTGCGTATGGGTGAAAAACTGGCCAAAAAAGTGCTCAGAGACTGGCCTGATCATGATATTGATGTGGTTATTCCCATTCCCGATACCAGCAGGACGGCGGCATTGCAGATGGCTAATATTCTGGGTGTAAAGTACCGTGAAGGATTTATAAAAAACCGTTATATTGGCCGGACGTTTATCATGCCCGGTCAAAAAATGCGGGAAAAATCGGTCAAACAAAAGTTAAACGCGATCAGTCTTGAGTTTGAAGGCAAGAATGTGTTGTTGGTCGATGATTCAATCGTTAGAGGTACAACGTCCGAGCAGATTATCCAGATGGCCAGGGATGCCGGGGCCAAAAAAGTGTATTTTGCCTCTGCCGCACCTCCGGTTCGTTATCCCAATGTTTACGGCATTGATATGCCGGCCGCTCATGAATTGATTGCCCATGATCGTACTGAAGACGAGGTGCGTGTAGCAATCGGCGCAGACCGGGTGATTTATCAGGAACTGAATGATCTGATCGATGCGGTTCGTAAAGGTAATCAGGACATCCAGCATTTTGATACCTCCTGTTTCAGCAAAGAATACATCACCGGCGACATTGACGATGAGTATCTGGAGCGGACTGAGGCTTTGCGCAATGACGGCGCGCAAGCGGAAAGAAACTCGGAAAATTTCATTATCGGAATGCAAAACGGTGATTGAGGAGCAAGGGTAAAGGCGAAGGGCTAAGGGTAAAGATCGGCCGTATAGGCCGTTTTTTGCCTTTCGCCCTTAGCCTTTTCCTGATCTTTTTAACAAATAAATACGTTTAAAAACAAATGAAAGACATTAACTGGAACAACTACTCTCTGGAAACTCAGGCGATAAGAGCCGGACATAAGCGCACTCATGAAGATGAGCACAGCATCCCGATTTTTGCCACATCCAGTTATGTATTCAAGAGTGCCGAAGAGGCCGCTTTACGTTTTACCGGGCAGAAACCCGGTAATATCTACTCTCGTTTCACCAATCCAACGGTTAGCGCCTTTCAGGAGCGGCTGGCGTTAATGGAGAAAGGCGAGCGCTGTCTGGCGTTTTCCTCCGGCATGGCGGCTATTATGGCGGTCGGTATGGGCTTACTTAAAGCGGGCGATCACGTGGTGTGTTCACGGGGTGTGTTCGGTAACACTGTATTGATGTTCCAGAATTATTTCAGCAAATTCGGGGTCGAAACGGACTTTGTCGATTTGATTGATACGGCGGCTTGGGAAGCGGCGATTAAACCGAATACCCGCTTTTTGTTTCTGGAAACACCTTCCAACCCTTTGACTGAAATTGCCGATATTTCGGTGCTTGCAGACATCGCTCATAAACACGACTGCTTGTTGATTGTCGACAATTGTTTTTGTACGCCGGTGTTGCAAAAACCTCTGGAGTTAGGTGCGGACATCGTCGTTCATTCGGCAACCAAATATATAGACGGGCAGGGACGTTGTGTCGGCGGCGCCGTCGTTGCCAGTGAAGAGATCATAGAAAAGTATATTTATCCCTATCTTCGCACCGGCGGCTCGACCATGAGTCCTTTTAATGCCTGGGTGTTTTTGTCCGGCTTGGAAACGCTGGCGGTCAGGATGAAAGCGCATTGCGACAGCGCTTTTGAACTGGCTCTTTGGCTGGAGCAGCAACCTGGTGTCGCCAAGGTTCATTATCCCGGTTTGCAATCGCACGCTCAGCACGAACTGGCCAAGCGCCAGCAAAGCTATTTCGGCGGTATAGTCAGTTTTGAATTGACCGGCGGCAAAGAGCACGCCTGGAAGTTGATCGACGCCACTGAAATGCTGTCGATTACCGCAAATCTGGGCGATGTTAAAACCACCATCACCCATCCTGCTACTACCACGCATGGTCGGTTAACGCCGGAAGTCAGAGCGGCCGCCGGCATTAAAGACGGTTTGGTAAGAATTTCAGTAGGATTGGAAAATGTTGAAGATATTAAAAAGGATATTTCAAGAGGTTTGTAGATCGGGCATGTCGTTTATGCCCGATATTTTTCCGCTTCAATGCGAGGCGAATTCCCTCATTGAACACTGAAAGGTTGGGCAACGAAAAGCCGTTACCCCGCCTACGCAAGTCACACAAAGGCATCACGAAGAGGCGAAGAATGAAACATCAATCTTCGTGTCTTCGTGGTGAAAGCTCCTTGTCAGTTATTTAAATTTCATACTTACGCAGCTGTCAGTAAATCATCCAGTTTTTTTTGTTGATCCAGCGCATACAACTCGTCAAAACCGCCGACATGGTAATCGCCTATATAGATTTGGGGAACCGTCCGACGCTTTGTTTTGAGCATCATTTCTTCCCTTAAGCCGGGCTTGGCATCCACATTGATTTCTGTATAGGAAGCGCCTTTTTTGTCGAGCAGGCGCTTAGCCATCATACAATAAGGGCAAATATTGGTCGTGTAGATTTGTATTTCCGGCATATTTTATTAAGGGTTGCTAATATAGGATCAAGCATTTTATCGGTTAATGCGCTGTTGTTCAATTCCGATGGCCAGTGATAAATATTTGATCAGTTCCCAGGCCGCTTCCTGCATGTTTTTGCCGAAAGCAACTACGCCGTCTTCGTGTCCCAGCATGGTAAATAATGAAGTCTGCGATAGGTTGCCGGATTGAAATAATTGCTCAACAGCCGTCGCCATTTCAACCGTGCCGTAAGGGACATCGGCGCTAGTGTGAGGCAGTCCAAGCGCCAAGGTATGCTTCCAGATTTCAGGACTGTGGGCATGAATAACGGCTTGAATAGTATTGTCCTGGGCGTAAATACTGGCGTGAGTCAGGGATTCGGAAGACGGTTTGCACAGTCCGCAGGATTGAAGCCGGTTTTGGTGGGGTTCCGCTTTGACGATAAGGCAATAATGTTCGGGACTAAGTTGTTTAATGTGTCCGGTTTGAGTTCCGCTGATGATGAATTGATCACTACGAGGGTCGATTCTTTGGCTGATATTGCCGAACCCGATGTTGTCGTATCGTTCAGGAATTTGTCCGATAAGATCAAGTCGCACGGCAATAGTGCGCCAGGCGTTGATTTCGGTCAATGATAACGGGGGGGTAATCGACTGTTGCGTATGATTTAACTGGTATTTTATTACACCTTCTTGTTCTTTCATGTGGCACGATCTTGGGCGGCGTGGTTGAGTAGGCAGGAATACGGCTACAGTATAGTTTAGAAAATAAAATACAGATAAAATGCAGAGTGTTATAAAATTAACGGTTTTCGAGTTTGAAGGCCTATTTTGCCGCGACTGCTTCCGGCAGTCATCGGCATTTCCTCCATCCATGGAGGTCATCGGTATATATAAAACAGTGGCTTAACTATGCGATGTCCGTTTTGTGGGGCGCAAGATACGCGGGTTCTTGATTCCAGGTTGGCAAATGAAGGCGATCAGGTTCGCCGTCGGCGTGAATGCAATGCTTGTAAGGAACGATTTACTACACACGAGGTGGCTGAGTTAACGCTGCCCCGGATTGTTAAGCGCGACGGGATAAGTGAGCCTTTCGAGGAAAATAAGCTGCGTTCAGGCATGCTCAGGGCTCTGGAAAAGCGCCCGGTAGGCAGTGACGATATTGAAGCCGCGATCAATAGAATAAAAAAGGAGTTACGGGCGTCGGGCGAGCGGGAAATATCGGCACAGGAGTTGGGCGAAAAAGTCATGAAAGAATTAAGTTTACTGGATCATGTGGCTTTTGTGCGTTTTGCCTCGGTTTATCGCAGTTTTCAGGATGTCAGTGAATTTACCGACATGATTAAGCATTTACAAAAAAAATAATGTCTTCGGTACGCGATGCTTTTTATATGGCGCAAGCCATTTCCCTGGCTAAAAAAGGCCGTTATACGACCGATCCGAACCCCCGTGTAGGCTGTGTTTTAGTCAGGGACGGTGAAGTGATCGGGCAGGGCTGGCATGTGAAAGCGGGCCAGGGACATGCGGAAGTTGAAGCGTTAAAAAATGTACCGGATGCTAAAGGTGCAACCGCCTATGTAACGCTGGAACCTTGCAGTCATCAGGGCAGAACCCCGCCGTGTTGCGATGCGTTGATAAAAGCCGGAGTCAGCCGGGTTGTTGCGGCGATGCAGGATCCGAACCCTCAGGTGTCGGGCAGCGGATTGGAAAAGCTTAAAGCGGCTGGGATTGAGGTTATTTGCGGCGTATTGCAGGAAGACGCGCTGGCGTTAAATCGCGGTTTTATCAAGCGTATGACTGATAGCCGCCCGTTTGTGCGCAGCAAGCTGGCGATGAGCCTGGATGGACGCACCGCGATGGCATCGGGTGAAAGCAAATGGATTACCGGAGCCGAGGCCAGAGCCGATGTGCATCGGTTAAGAGCGGAAAGCTCGGCGATTTTAACCGGCATCAAGACGGTGCTGGCGGATGATCCTGCGTTGAATGCCCGTGTAGATGGCGATGTCTTGCAACCGGTCAGGGTAGTGCTGGATACGCATCTGAACATGCCGGTTACCGCGCAGATGGCTAAACTGCCGGGACGCAGCCTGATTTTAACCTGTGCGCAGGATGAACAAAAACAAGGCGCGTTGCAACAGGCGGGCTTTGAAGTCTATCAACTGCCCTGTAAAAACGGGCGACTTGATTTGCAGGCCGTGATGGATTTTTTAGGCCAACAACAAATCAACGAGCTGCTGGTTGAGGCAGGTTCCGTGCTGAATGGTGCGTTACTGGACGAAGATTGGGTCGATGAGTATGTGATCTACATGGCTCCGTGCATTTTAGGCGACCAGGGGCGCGGATTATTTAACCTGCCGGGTTTACAACAAATGGCGGATAAAAAGCAGTTAAAATTGCGCGATGTCAGGCAGGTCGGCCAGGATTTGAAATTAACTTATACACCATTGTAGGGGCGACTTCAGTCGCCCTGGGCGAATAAATTCACCCCTACAACTTAACAGGGCATCCATGTTTACAGGCATTATCTTGGCAGTGGGCAAAATATCGGCAATCGAGCGGAAATCCGGTGACTGTCGATTGACTATAGCGACCGGAAAATTACCATTAAATGACGTCGTGCTTGGCGACAGCATTGCCGTTAACGGTGTGTGCCTGACCGCAGTGGAGTTAGGTAAAGATTATTTTTGCGCCGATGTGTCCAATGAAACCTTATCCAGGACCATCTTGAATGCAGCAACTGTGGGCACGCCGGTTAATCTGGAGCTGGCTTTGACGCCGACAACCCGGCTAGGCGGGCATATCGTCAGCGGCCATGTCGATGGTATTGGCGTGGTGACGGAGAAACAGGCGGACGGACGTTCGTTCCGCTTTAAATTTAAAACGCCCGACAACCTGGCTAAATACATTGCCGAAAAAGGCTCTATTTGCATCAACGGCATCAGCCTGACCGTCAATGAAGTCAATGGTGCTGTATTCAGCGTTAATATCGTGCCGCATACGCTTAAAGAGACCACGCTGGGCGATGCGGTGGTCGGAACTAAAGTCAACTTGGAAGTGGATTTGCTGGCTCGCTATCTGGAGCGGTTAATCAAGGGTGATGCGGCGGCTAAAAGCTGCGGCGGCATCACGGAAGAATTATTGCAAAAAAGCGGTTTTTTCGGCTAATAGCCCAAAGGTAAAATGAATACCATCGAAGAAATTATAGAAGATTTACGCTTAGGCAAAATGGTCATCATTATGGATGATGAAGACCGTGAGAATGAAGGCGACCTGGTGATGGCGGCTTCATTCACTCGCCCGGAAGATGTAAATTTTATGGCGCGTTACGGCCGCGGCCTGATTTGCTTGACCTTGACCAGTGAGCGTTGTCAGCAATTACGCTTGCCGTTGATGGTCAATGAAAACAAAACCGCCCATTCAACCAATTTTACCGTGTCTATCGAAGCGGCAACCGGCGTAACCACCGGCATTTCAGCTGCCGACCGGGCGCGTACCATTCAATGTGCAGTAGCGGCGGATGCAAAAGCCGATGACTTGGTGCAACCGGGACACATCTTCCCGTTAATGGCGCAATCCGGCGGCGTATTAAACCGTGCCGGGCATACCGAAGCGGGCTGCGATTTAGCACGATTGGCAGGCGTGGAACCGGCGGCAGTTATCGTTGAGATACTCAATGAAGACGGTTCAATGGCAAGACGGCCTGACCTGGAGATATTTGCCAAGCAGCACGACCTTAAAATCGGCACGATCGCCGATTTGATTCATTATCGCATTCAGCACGAAAATACGCTGGAACGCATCAGCGAGTGCGCTTATCCGACCGAATTCGGCGAGTTCAGGCTTTATGCCTATCAGGACCGGAATGACAATAACCTGCACTTGGCGCTGGTCATGGGCCAGGTTTCCGGCGAAGAACCTGTTTTAGTCAGGGTTCATGCGCGGAATTTGCTGGATGACCTGTTTGCATCCAAGCGTAGCGATTGCAGCGTTCCATTGCGTTCGGCTATGCAAAAAATAGCTGAGGAAGGACGCGGGGTATTGGTGGTTATCAGGCAAAGCGAAGACAATAAATCGCTGGCGGAACTGATACATCACTATCAGTTGGAAGATAACGGCATTGTGAGTCCGACTCCGGCTGTCGGCGCCGCAGATTGGCGTACCACCGGAACCGGCGCCAGAATACTGGCCGATCTGGGTGTGCATAAGCTGAAGGTTTTGGGCACCCAGAAGAAATATGTCGCATTGTCCGGGTTTGATTTGGAAGTCGCCGAGCATGTGGGCTGAAGATATTTACCACATTAGGTATTAACTAAAAAATAACACCACGAAGAACAGGAAGAGAAATCAATAAAACTTCGTGTTCTTCGTGCCTTCGTGCCTTCGTGGTGAATTAATCAATCTCCCTACGCGATTTCAACAACATTACACGTTAATCACACAATAGAGAAACATCATGTCAACATTAAAAACCTTTGAAGGGAATTTACTCGCTCAAGGCGGAAAATTCTGCATCGTAGCTTCGCGGTTTAACAGTTTCATCGTTGAACAACTGGAAGCGGGTGCGATTGACGCGCTGGTTCGCCACGGTGCCAATAAAGCGGATATTCATTTGGTAAAGGCTCCTGGTGCGTTTGAGTTGCCGATGGTGGTTCAACGCGTGGCGGCGGCTAAAAAATACGATGCGATTATCGCCGTAGGCGCAGTAATCCGAGGCGGCACGCCGCATTTTGAATATGTCGCCGGTGAATGCGTTAAGGGCTTGGCGCAGGTTTCCCTGCAATACAATGTGCCGGTCAGTTTTGGCGTGCTAACCGTTGACAGTATTGAGCAGGCGATAGAGCGTGCGGGCACCAAAGCCGGCAATAAAGGCGCGGAAGCGGCACTATCCGCCATTGAAATGGTAAGTTTATTTAATAACCTGGAAATATAATGAGTCAAGCTCGAACCAATGCCCGAAAGGCTGCTGTACAGGCATTGTATCAATGGCAAATGGCCGGCCAGAATCTTAGTGAGATTGAACGGCAGTTTCTGGAAGAAGAGCGCTTGAAAGACGCTCAGAAAAGTTATTTTGTCGAGTTGTTTTACGGCGTGCCTAAAAACCTGGATGCGATCGATCAGGCGTTGTCGGAATTTGTAGATCGTCCTGTCGATACGATTGATCCGGTCGAAAGGGCGATTTTAAGAATCGGTGTGTACGAGTTGTTGTACCGGTTAAATATGCCGTACCGGGTTGTTTTAAATGAAGGCATCAATCTCGCCAAAGACTTTGGCGCCGACGGTAGTCACAAGTACGTTAACGGCATACTGGATAAGGTCGCGCAGCAAACAAGGGCGGGGGAAATTAAGGCAAAAGGCGCAAGGTGAAGGGCATATACCTTTAGTCTTTAATCCAATCTCATGCCACTCTCCGAATTCGCCTTAATCCAGCGCTTCTTCACTCAGCAGCGGATCAAAAATCCTTCAACGCACTTGGGCATAGGCGACGACTGCGCGTTGTTGTCCATCCCCGAGGGTTTCGAGCTGGCCGTGACCACCGATACCATGGTGGAAAACGTGCATTTTTTTGCCGGGACCGACCCGGAACTGCTGGGGCATAAGCTGCTGGCCGTCAATTTGAGCGATCTTGCCGCGATGGGCGCAAAGCCCGTTTCCGTAACACTGGCCTTAACCCTGCCTAAGGTTGATGAAAACTGGTTGACGGCGTTTGCCCAAGGTTTTTTAAACTTGGCCGAACGCTATTCAGTGGATTTGATTGGCGGCGATACCACGTCCGGTCCATTGACCTTGACCGTTCAGGCCATGGGTTTAGTCCCGAACGGCCAAGCGCTCAGGCGCTCAGCGGCACGGCCCGGTGATTTTATTTATATGACCGGTTTCTTGGGCGATGCGGGATTGGGCTTAAAGATAAAGCAAGGTTATATCTGTGCCGATTCCGAGGCTGCCTTAACGCGGTTTAACCGGCCGGAGCCGCAAATCGAAGCCGGGCGGTCCTTAATCGGCATTGCCAATGCCTGCATTGATTTATCGGACGGTTTGGCGGGAGATCTGGGCCATATTCTGGAACAAAGCCATGTAGGCGCATGCCTCGATTGGGACGCGTTGCCGTTGTCCAAAGCGGTGCAGGACTACATCAACGATACCGGCGATTGGTCTATGCTGCTGACCGCCGGGGACGACTACGAGTTGTGCTTTACCGTAAGCCCTGAACAGGCGGCGCAGTTGACCATAGCGGCGACTAAAATCGGCATCATTGAATCCAAGCCTGGTTTGCGGTTGAATAAATCGGGTCATATCCAACCATTAGAGGTCAAAGGCTTTGAGCATTTTTCTTAATACCCAGTTGGGTAAAAACAAGCTGACACCCAAGCAGATACTGTCCGATCCCATCCTGTTCCTGGCCTTCGGTTTCGGCTCCGGTCTGGCAAAAAAAGCTCCCGGCACCATGGGTACCTTAGCTGCGATTCCGGTTTACTGGTTATTTGCGCAAACCAATCTGTTCGTTTATAGCCTGTTGACGCTAATCGTGACGGTTGCCGGAATCCGGATTTGCGACATCGCCGCAAAAAAACTGGATGAGCATGATTTTGGCGGCATCGTTTGGGATGAGATTGCCGGTTACCTGATAACGATGTGGTTGGTTCCCTTTAGCTGGCAGGCTATGGTGCTGGGCTTTGTCCTGTTCAGGTTCTTCGACATACTCAAACCGTGGCCGATTAAATGGATTGACCGGCAGGTGCATGGCGGCCTGGGGATTATGCTGGATGATGTGCTGGCGGGCGTGTTTGCCGGTGGCTTGTTGCTAGGCTTTTCAAGCTATTTCTAAACCGGGTTCTTTAGCAAAAAAACTTCTCAGGTGGGGCGCAGCTCAGTATAAGCGTCCTTATTCCCTCCCTGCTGATCATCGTTTCCCTCTAATCGTCTGAAGCTCCAAGGCCGTCCGTCGCCGTTTGTATCGGTAATAAATTTGATCAGTTAAGCTGTAAACCCGTTCATCCCGCTTTATTGAAAAGCCTGATATGCGTTCAATATCCAGGATTTTCAGATACAGAACCCATGCCTCTTCTGTTAATTTCCCAAGCATTATTGTTCCTTAATCTAAGCCAAAAACGGCACTATGAGTCTATAAGGCTCTTTGGTGTAATTTTAAAGTTAACACATATAAATGTAATCAATCCCCTACAGTGGAGACAAGAAGCGGAGAATGAAAAGCGCCAAGCCGCCCGGCTAAAGGAACCACGGTGTTGCGGAGAGACGGTTGGTAATGGCAAGTATTCGATAAATAGCCTATTTTTCGTAAATTGCCCTGAGTTGATGCGGGCAATTGATCCTGTCGGTTATTAATGCCGCTTAAAAATCATTAGCGTAATATCATCGTTAAAGGATTCACTGCGACAAAATTGTTTTAGCTGTTCCAACAGTGCCTCAATGATGGCTTGAGGAGATTTCAGTGCATGTTGAACGAGGATGTCATTGACGCGCTTTAGGCCGAAAAACTCGCCATCGGCATTTTCCGCTTCGGTTAAGCCGTCGGTATACAGCAAGATTAAGTCGCCTTGGGATAACGTAGTGGTTTTTTCTTCAAACACTACATTTTTGTTGACTCCCAGTATTAAGCCATCAGCATCCAGTTCCCTGCATTCGGATTGGAAAAGACTCAGGAGCAAAGGGGGAGGGTGGCCTGCGTTGGCAAAACTCAATTGGTGGTTGGTGATGTTATATTGCAAATAAAATAGCGTAATAAAGTAGTCGGACCTGTCCAAATCTTCAAAGAGAAAATTATTGAGGACTTTTAGTGTTTCTGCGGGCGTACCCGAACCATTTGCCTGAGTGCGAATGGCGCTACGGGTCTCCACCATAAACAGGGCGGGGCCGATTGAGTGGCCGGAAACATCGGCAATAATCATGTCCAAATGGTCTTCATTACGGTAAAAATAATCAAAATAGTCGCCGCCGACTTGATCGGCCGGTAAGCAATAACCGGTGACTTCAAAATGATTGGACTTGATCGGCGCCGAGGGCGAGAGAGAGGCCTGAATGCGTTGGGCAATCTTGATTTCACTTTGAGCAATGGCCAGATTGATTTGCGCTTGGCGAATGGCCGCTTCCGTGGCTTTTCGCGTTGTAATGTCGACGATGGTACTCAGCACCAATGTTTCTTCTTTACTATCGATCAGACTGAGGCCTATTTCAACGGGAAATTCAGTCCCGTCTTTGCGTAACCCGTAGAGGTCTTGACCCGCTCCCATAGGCCTGGACACAGGGGTGGCGAGGTACGCTTGGCGAACGCCAACATGCGCATTGCGAAAACGCTTCGGCACTAATATTTCAACCGGTTGCCCAATTAATTCAGCGCGCGAGTAACCGAAAAATGCCTCTGTTTGCGCATTGACCATCACTATCGTTCCTGACTTGTTTACCATAACAATCGCATTGGGCGCCGATTCCACCGCTTGTCGAAACCGATGCTCCAGGCGCTTACGCTCGGTGATGTCGTGGATAAAGCCGCTGAATATATAGGCATTACCCAGTTTTAAGGGGGAGATGCTCAGTTCAACGGGGAATTCAGTGCCGTCACGTCGAATGGCGGTCTGCTCAATCAACCGATTTAACAGCGGGCCTGAACCTGTGCGCAGGAAGAGTTCCAAGCCCCGTCGATGCGCAGCGTGAAGTCGGGGAGGGATAACTAACTCATCAAGACGTCGGCCGATAGCTTCATCCTTAGTCCAACCGAATATTTTTTCTGCCGGGTGATTCCAGTCGGTAACGATGCCGTAAGAATCCATAATCACGATAGCGCTCAAGGAGCTTTCAATAATCAAACGGATACGTTTTTCGCTTTCGATAAGCGCATCCTGAAAATGCATTCTGGCGGTAATGTCCCGGTCAACACCGCGCCATTTAAGCAGCTTTCCTGCTGCATTGATTATCGGTAAGCCGGTCGATTCGGTCAGTATCTGGCGACCGTCTTTGTGTCGATAGTGTGACAGCAGCGCATAAAAAGGCCGGTGACTGGTCGCGTAGTGCTGCTGGGTGGCTTTATCCTGGGGTGTTAAAAACTCGGTATAGTGTTTACCGAGCACTTCATCCGGGCTATATCCGAGTATTTGGCTAACAGCGGCGCTGCTATAGCTGTAGTAACCTTCAGGATCTTGCTCCCATAACCATTCGCCGGCCATTTCCGCCATCTGTCGAAAACGTTCTTCACTTTCGGTAAACGCCGATTCAACACTGAAATCTTCGACTTCGCTCAGGACAGGCTTGTCCTGAATCAGTAAAGCAATGTCGGTTTTATTGGGCGTTGGGCTGGATAAGACAGAAAGCGATATTAATACCTGGATTTTGTCATTTGCCTTGGTGACTATTTCACAGGAAAAGCCTGTCCTGAGCCGAGCCGAAGGGCTTTGGCGGGTGTTTTTATCAGTTGCATCGGCAAGGGCTTCTTGCCATAGCGCCTTGTCGTTTCCGGCAGCATAGATAAGGTCAACAGGCTTGCCAATAAGTTCTTGCTCACCATAGCCTAACAACGTAGCGGCGGAGGGGGTAAGCTGCTTAATACGCGGAGCGGCGTCATCTGGACGAACCAGCTCAATAACAATGATATGGGGTGCGAACTGATGCATGTTTTTCAGCTTGTAATAAGTGTTTTTACGTGCAACGCGCTGAGCTCATATTGCAAAACAGCGCGATAAGGTTCCGCGTAGAGTATGACTCAATCTTCAGTATTTGAACACAATATTGGCATGGATACGATTGTTGCCCGCTTGGGTAGTTCCTGCCTCAACAGTGTCCAGGGCATTGGCAAAGGTAATGTTGCCTTGAAAATACTCCCGCCATTGAAAGCGCGCACCAATTCCCGTACCGCTCAGATTCCAGTCTTTGACTTGTCCCGGCGTAGTGCTTTGCAGACGGCCATGTCCATAATCATAGAATACAAATAAATTGGTTTTTTGTCCCTCGACGACGCTCAGGGCAGACCAGGCGGGAGTGGTCACTTCAAATTTTACAATTTCACCGCTATCCGCGCCGGTTTCGCGTTGATCATAGCCTCTCACATCAAAACTGCCGCCAATGCCGAGCTGTTCTCCGGCAATGAGCGGGCTGTGGCTATGCTGTCCGGTAAGACTGGTTTGCATCAGCCATTCATTAACATTGACCGAAAAACTACTGCCATAGCGCAACAAATCCCAGTTTTGCTTGGCATTAAGGCGAGCTGCTTGATAATGAGCCTGGGTATTGTGTCCGCCGAAGTCGGTATTGCCCACCCACTGCACATAATAGCCGGTGTGGGTGTTTAGCCAGGGATATTCGCCTTTATAAAGCACACTAAACGGTGCGCTGCGGACATTGGCGCCCAACTGGATATTTTGAAATTGAATGTCATTGATGAAATAGCGATTATCAATGCCTAAATCCAGGCTATGTTCGTATTTGCCCCATTTGGGTAAATACTGCTGATAGTGGATACCGTACATTTCGCCCGATCCTGTCACCGTTAAATCGGTTGCGACGGTGCCCGTATTGACCGAGGAATTGGCATAATAGGCGCTCAGCCAGCCTTTGAGTCGATAGATAGGCAGACTGTAGCTGGCGCCGTATTGTTTGACCGTATCGGCGTGATCGGGAGCGGTTGAATAACTGCCGTTGACGATATGATCCAAGCCCCATAAGTTGCTGTATTGCAGTGTGCCGGTCAACCGGTAATCGCCCGAGCTGGCGGTGCCGTAATTATTGGCAATTAAAGACGCCTGGTAAGGACGGTGTTCGGACACGGTAATATTGGCGTCTAATTTGTCGGGGATTTTGCTGGGTTTAAAGGTCAGTTGTACTTGTTTTGAAGGATGCTTGTTGGCCACTTTAATCGCTTCTGCCAACGCTTGTGTATTGGGCGATTCGAGCTTATTAAGAACCGGCAAACTGGCAATAATATTGTTCCGGGGAAAGTAATTATTGCCGGTCACTTCGATTTCACCCAAGGTAAAAGAGATAACTTGCAGTTTTACATCGCCGGTAGCCAGGGTTTGCGGCGGCACTATGACTCGATAAAAAGGATAGCCCTGTTCGCGAATAATCAGCTCAAGCGCCTTACTGACTTCCTGTAGCTCTTTAAGCGTATATAACCGGTTTTGTAGCGGTTTAAAATAGTCGTCAATAAATGATTGAGACAGCGGAGACAAACCCTCAACCGAAAAATGCTTAATGTTAAACTTGAATTCCTGCGGCGCGGCCGCTGCCAAACAAAATGCTTGGGGTATCAGGCATAAACTGGCGGTGAGTAAGGTCGATCTAGCTAGGCGGACAGTAAACCAATGAATCTTTTTATCCGCTTGTTGTTGTTTTTTCATGATGTTTCAAGTTGTGTAGCTGAATCATTTTCAGCATTACCCGTGTAGAGGCGTAGTGCTGCAGCGCCTCTAAAGTTACGTTATATTGTACAGCCTTCGAGTGAGTTGTCGGCATCGTCGAATGAACTTCCACTGCCAGACGGATTGTCAGCTGTCGTATTATCCGATTGCTCGGATGTTATTTCACCGTTCGAGTTTGCAGAGCCGGTTTCGCCTTCGTTTACCGTGGTTTTTTCACCTTTGTTATTCTCAACGGCCGTATTTCCACTCGTAGACTTAACGACTGTATCGCCTTTGGCGGCAGATTTTTCCTCAAACACTTTCTTGGGATCGGATTTATTGGTATCCGGTCTGGGTTCGGAAGGTTGTGGGGCATTCGGCGGCGTAGGATATATCTGAGGTATGCCGTTTTGACCGAAAGTGGAGCTGCTGCTACCCTCCGGTACATCAAATTCTCCCGCTTCATTGTGCAAAAAGGAGAGTCCTTGCCAGGTGGAATGATCAAGGTTCACTCCGTCTGTAGAGGTGTCTGTGCCTGTGCCTCTTATACCGATAGTGGCGACCGGCGTATCCAGGGCAAAGGCATCATGATTGTTTTTTCCGATACTGCCGGTTAGTGCGCGCAGCCCTCCGGTGGTTAAGCGCAATAAAATCTGGTCTTTTTTGTCTTTAATTTGATAGTTATATTGTTTAATATCCAGTTCGCTATTGGCTTGCAGAGTGACTTTTTCACCATCGGGAAAGACCAGGAGCGCATAACTATCCTTTTCGCTATGAATGGAATCGGCGTTATATACCGGTTTGCCCAGCGACAGAGGACGCTCCTTTGCATTTTTGTCGGCACGGTTGATGGCGCTCACTTCACCTTTAATATCAACCACGCGAGCTACCACGCTTTGCTCGGTTCTTACCGCATTGGCGGCAGCTTCTTTTCCCTTATCTTCGCAATCTTTGTCGCAAATACGCACAGTAAACTCCGCTTTTTCGGATTCGGGTTTAACAGTGGATGTGGGGGTTTTTATTTGAAAGTTTTCCGGATGGGCCTTGGCAATATCACCGGTGCTGGTGTTAACGCCGCCTTGATGTAACACCAACTGTGCCGTTTTATTGGCAGATTGGCTGTCATAATGGTCAATACTAAAGTTACTGTTTGGACGTACGGTAATCTTGGCGCCGTCGATAAATTCGACAATCACAAAACTGCGTTCGGTGGTCTGGATATTGTCGCCCTGAAAAATTTCCGTGTCCTTACCGAGAATTCGAGGCGCTGCTCCGGGTTGCTGGGCGGCATTGCTGCCCTTCACAAAGCTAATGTGACCAACGACTAGGGGCCCCGCATAAACGGGTAGGGCAACAGTTAATAAGAACAGCCATAAGCCATAACTTTTAACGAGTTGAGTTATTTGAATAGGCATGGCGGTTTTATAGAAAGAGGATGAATTATCATTTGGTACACTGTTGAGGTTTTTTGCCTTTTTCTTCTGCGGAACCCGTAGATCCGCCAGCGCTACTACCCGATTCGTCGGCTAATGGCTGCCCTGATTGGGGTGTTGTTCCCAATACACCGGCGTCAGTTTTTTTTGTGGAATCCGCTAAGGTTTTGCTCAGATCTTCAGTAATAATCAAGGTTTTGTTCGACTCTTCATTATTAATCAAGGTCTTGCTCAGATCTTCAGTAATAATCGTTGAACTTGGCGTGATAGTGTATTCAGCCAGGCTCACCGTATTATCGGAAATGACATAACCCAGATTATTACTTAATCCTGACTTATAGGTGATGTTGTAACTGTCCGTAGATGAGCTCGCCGTGGCATCGGTCGAGAAGGCGGCTGTGCCCTCGATACCAGAGCCGGTAGCGGTATCACCGTCAATATAACCCGTTAATGTATAGCCTAGTCCGGTTAGACTGATCGGACTTCCGTAGACGCTACCGGCGGTCCCAGGTGTAACACTCAATACGGGCGTAATGCTGTAAAGCAAGCCATTGCCGGTGGTGGGAATGCTGTAATCAGTACAACCGGTCGCGTATTGGCAGCCATAATGTTTGAATGATGGGGTTAATCCGCCCAAAGTGTTGCTGGTTGGACTGGTTGAATAGACCAACCAGCGACCGGTACCGAAAACATTGAGAGCGCTACTGCCGACAGTGTTAATGTAATTGCCGCCCGTGGTAGCGAGTGTCAAGTTTTCGTTTAATCCAGCCGAAAGCGCCCCATTCTGGATAATATTGCCACTCGCAACCAATGTTATATCGCCGCCGGCTCTGATGCCCCCGGTGTCGATAGTTAATGGGCCGCCGGCGGTCAAAGATACATCGCCGGTCGATGCGGCATTATCACAGCCGCCCGGAGTCGAACAGGTGTCAATGCCGTTTAAATTATAAGTGGAATTTGTAGTGCCGCCGCTCATTTGGGTGACGGTGAAACCCTGTCCGTTATTAAAGGTAAAGTTTTGCCCTAAGGTTTTAGCGGCAAGATTGGTGATGTTATTGACTGCATTGAGTAACACCGTACCGTTTGCGTCAATGCCAAGATCCTGTACGTTAATGCCTGTAGCGCCTTGTGTGACGCCACCGTTACTGATTAAGCCGATGCGGGTGGTTATTGAGTTTCTGTCAGTGAGGGTTGTGCCGCCATAGGTGATGCCGCTAACAAAAATGGCACCCGCATTATTTTTACCGATGCCGATAACGGGGGCGGATACTTTCCACAGATCGGTTATGCTCAGACAAGTTCCGGAACCGCCAATGCATGTGGCACCGACAGTGATAGGACGACCCGCAGTATAGGGGCGAATGTCTGCTTGACTGCCAACCACGCTACCATAGCCTGCGGCATCCCATGTCAGCGTATCTGTGGTCAGGTCCACGCTGGAGCTACCGGCATTTATGGGGCGATTGATGCTTAAGGCATTGGAAGTAAGGCGTATGGATTGGTTATTAGTGGTAATGCCATTCAATGTTGTGGAGCCATCGGCCGATAGCATATTGGTCACGGCAAGATTGCTGCCCGTAAAAAGATCGAAACTACCTGTACCCGAAGTCAAATCGGCGGCAAGCCTGCCTATGTTGTTGCCGCTATTGAGCAGATTCACCGATCCAATGGTTTTTAGCGCCAGGCCGCCGCCATTAAGGTTTGCGCCTGTTTGTTGGCCAATACCCACGCCGGACTCCAAAGCGATATTATTGGCAGAAGGCACTGTAATGCCACTGACACCATCCACCGTGGCAATGGTCAGCAAGCTGGTCGAGCGGTACCGGAAATCGCCTGCTGAGGCCGAACCGGAAATTACCCCGGCGGAATTGGCTTCGGTTAATGTCACTGAAGTTCCTGATAAATTCAGTCCGGGGACGGCGGCGATTGTTGCGCCGGCCTGCTGGGTGATGGCGCCGCCGGAAGTCAGGTTCAGTGCGGTCGTAATATTCGCTAATGTCAGTGCCGATTTGATGTCAATGGCGCCGCTGCCGGTATCGCCTATACGCAAAATAGGGGTTGTGATGGTATTTAACTCGGCGTTGCTGAGTTCAAGTGTGCTCAACAAGTCGGTGGTGCCTGCGCCAAGGTCAATGGCGTTGCTGCTTAAGAGGCTGACAGAGCTGCTGCCATTGATTGTGCCGCCGGTCAGCGCCATTTTACCGGCCTTGAAAATAACGTTGGCGGCGCTTAAGGCGGCGCTATTGGTGATCATGCCGGTCGATGTGCTCGCAGGCGTGGCAATGTTGGCGTTCCATCCTGCGCCCAATGTCATATTGCCGGCAGTGCTCAGATTACTGTTCAGCGTAATGTTACCCTTGGCCCACCATTCCGTATTGCCCGTGTAGGTTGCAGTGGGTATTATCCAATCGGTGTTGCTGGTTCCATTAGCGAAGAATTTAGTATTGGCAAATGTATTCGTGCCGGAAAATGCCAATGAGCCTTTTTCTTCTCTTAATAGGTTAAGTCCGCTGGTGCTAACATTATTGAAATTCACGGTAGGCGAGTAGCTTGAAACCGCATAACCAATCTGGAGTCGTCCCGGTCCATTGATGGATGTACCGTCAAACTTGTTTAAGCCTGAGTGATTCTCCGGAATCCATAGCGTTATACCGCTGTCAATATTGATAGTGCCGGCAGCGACATTAAGATGCTGCATGGACAAACCGGCGTGCAGGTTGAGTATCCCGCCGGCGACTTGCGAGAACTTGGCTTCCCACGAGGTACTTTGATTGACATTAATTGTCCCGGCATTATTGACAATACCTTCCTGGTTGCCTGAATTGCTGAGGAACGACCAACCGCCCGTAGTGCCGATGTTTAATACACCTCCGGCAAGATTGTCGAAGGTTGATAATGAGGACAGGTAGGGGCGGATAGCTGACTTGCCCAGCATATTGATGGTCCCGCTATTTTCCCAGGTTTTTCCGCCGCTTATTTGAGCTTCCAAATCGCCTCCTTGACCATTCAGGTTTAAGGTTGCTCCACTCTCAACGGTTACCTTTCCGGTGCCGGGATTGAACACTACGATAAGGCCGCCTGTGCCGGCAGTCGCAGTGGTTTCTATGGTCGTATTGCTGGAAGAGAGAAACTTAATATTATTGAACGCATTAAAAGTCAGTGTGGTCGAAAACGTATCGGCTGAATTCTTGCTTAGTACAATCGAGCCATTAGACCCGTCAAATAAAATATCACCGGTTCCGGCTGTACCGGTACTTGCCGTGGTCAGCGAAACACTGGTATAGCCGCTAAGCGCCTGATTAAGGGTGTAATCGGATATGGTGGAGTTTGTCGCATCCGAGGGCGGCGCAAAGGGGTTAGCTCCATTCATGTAGACATCTGACGACGCGCTGGTGGCATGAATAATCCTAATATTATTAGGATCAAGTAGCCAACTACCGGTGGTGCCGTTGGTAGCCGAAGCGTTAACGCGAATGCCCTCGACATCCAGATATTGGTGTCCGGATGTTTCGATAAAACCGCCGTTGCCGCTCAAGCTACCGCCTTTGGTGCTGATGTTGCCGTAAGCGCGGGTGACATCATCCGACCAGACGATGACCTTACCGCCGTCACCCTTGGTTTTGGCGTCGGCTTTAATGGTCGAGCCTTGGCCTACATAGGTAGCTTTGGCATTGTGGACGTTGGGGGTTTTGCCCTGATAATCACCGCCTATTAAAACTTGCCCACCGCCGTTTTCACCGCTGGCGTCAATACGCGCCTGAGCCAATACGCCGACGCGCTCGCCGAGCAATGCTATGTTGCCGCCTTTGCCGGTTTGGGTGGCTTGGGCCTCGATTGAGCCTTGAGCCAGGGTTGTGCCGGTTTTGCTTTCAATATGGATAGTCCCCGCATTGCCCTGACTGTTATTGGCCGATATTTTGCTGCCCGCGGCTAAGGTTATATCTTGATGCGCGACCAGTTGAATATTGCCTTGTTTGTCCATTTGGACACTGTCGGCATTGATTTCGCCGCTGTGTTTGATGGTGCCTGCAAACACATTAATTGCGCCGCCTTCGGTTAGCAGCTTACCCAGATTAAGGACGCTATCGGCGGGTGCCTGGATTTGAAAACGAATATCAGGTGAATCCAGGTTGGTAATGGTCAGTTCCTGTCCTGCTGCCAAGGTTATGGAACCGCCCTCGCTCTTGATAATGCCGTTGTTTTCTATTTTTGGAGCAATAAGAAGAACGTTGCCGTCTTTTCCTGCCCGGATGATGCCTTCATTAATAATGTTTCCGGCGCCGGAACCGGCTATAAAATGGTAGTTGCCGCTAAGGAAATCCTGGTCGCTCAGGTTAAGGCTGGAGGCAATCAGGCCTTGGGTGTCAATCGCCGAGCCTGCGCCGAACACGATGCCGTTAGGGTTGATTAAAAAGACTTTACCGTTGGAGGTTAATTGTCCCAGAATTTCACTGGGGTTTTGGCCGATAATGCGGTTGAGTACCGCACTTTGGCCGTTTTGCTGAATAAACTGGGTGAGTTCGTTTTGGGCGATGCTGAAATTTTGCCATTGGATAATCGCATTGGGGCTGTTGGTGACGGTGGTCACGCCCGGCGTGGCAGTATCAATGCTGACCTGCGTAGGGTCGAATTGCGCCCCGTCCGGGTTGGCATGAGAAAAAGACGGGTAGAGCACCGTTAAAATAGCCAGATTAAGCGCACGACGTAGCGGCAAGCTTGCGTCAAACAATGACCGGTGACGCGTAGACTGTTTTTTCCGATAGGTTTTCATCGTAATGAATGCACTTTAATTTGTAATTATTTTATTACATTATATCGGGTGTTCAGCCAATTCTTTAAGGGCAACGGTGAAAAATGAGAACCAATTGCCAAAGCGTTACTTACGGGTATGGGTAAACGCGCCATCCCAATCGATTTCGGGGGGCGATTCAAGGTAGTAGGCTATCCGTTCAAGATAAATCGGGTACAACTTATCCTGCGGATACCGCTCCGCTAATTGCTCGAAAATAGTTTGGGCGGCGGCCCATTGTTGTTGTCGATAGCCGTGCAGGCCCTGATTCAATAAGTCGAGCATCTGCAATTGTTCGTGACTGATGCCCTCCGTTACGCCCAGCGGTTCATAAATGGTGATAGGTTTATGCTTGCCCTTGACGCGTACTTTGTCGAGCTCCCGGTAGGTGAACTCCGGAGCCGCCAGCAGGGTGCTTTCACTGACGATCATTCTTACGCCATATTGTTTGGTGAGTCCTTCCAAACGTGAACCCAAATTGACCGCGTCGCCCATCACTGTGTAAGCAATGCGAAATTGCGATCCCATATTGCCCACACTCATTTTTCCGGTATTAATGCCTATGCCTATGTCGATTTCCGGCCAGCCTTTGGCTTTAAAATCTTTTTGAATGGTCGTTAAAGCTTGCAAGATTGCCAAGCCCGCCCTGACGGCGTAGGCGGCATGTTGCGGGTTGTGCATCGGAGCGCCCCAAAAAGCCATGATCGCATCGCCGATGTATTTGTCGATAGTGCCTTTGGATTCATGGATGACGCGGGTTACCGGCGTTAAAATGTCGTTAATCAGTTCGCACAGTTCCTGCGGTTCCATGCCTTCGGAAATGGTAGTAAAGCCCCGGACATCGGAAAATAATACGGTCATTTCCCGGCTTTCGCCCTTTAACGAAAATTCTTCATCCGAATGGCTCATTTGTTCTACCAATTCGGGCGGAATATATTGGCCGAACATGTTGCCCATTTGTTTTTTCTTTCGGCTTTCGAAGAAAAAACCGAAAAATAGTTGGATGCCGTATAGCGCAGTCAACAAGATGATGGGGCTTGCCAGTATGGTGTCGATGTTCCAAATCGCCCAACAGTAAAAACTGAAGGCGATTACGCTGATCAGTAATACACCGACTATAACGGCGGATAAAAATACGGGTAAGCGGGGAAATACAAAAATGGCCAGCAGGCAGATTAACAGTAATTCAGCCAATTCAGTCCAAAGCATATTACTGGGTTTGGATTTGATGGTTTGGTCGAGCAAGCCGCTAAGAATATTGGCATGCACTTCCACCCCTGGGTAAACATTTTGTACCGGCGTTACCCGTAAATCGAGTAAGCCCGCTGCCGTGGTGCCGACAATAACAATCTTGTCTTTTAATTTTTCTACGTCAACGTTAGTGTTAAGCACATCGGTTGCCGATACATAAGGAAAACTGCCTTGACGGCCGAGATAGGGCACCAATAGGGTAGCGCTTTGATCGACCGGGACTTGGAAGCCTTCAATATCCAAACCCTCCAGGCGGGGGTTGTTGATTGCGCTTTTACCGTAACCTTCGGCGGTTATAAACTTAACCTCCGGCATGCCTAACAAGGTTCTGTATAAAGCCAGCGACAATGCTTCATATATCTGACCGTTATAATTGATTAATAGCGGCAGTCTTCTATAAACGCCATCCTCGTCGACATTGGGATTGCTAAAAAAACCGCCGGACAGGGCCGCTGTTTGCAATTTCGGCAGGTTACCCGCATAGCTTTTTTGCTCGTATAGGAAAGGACTGAAGGGTAACTGATCTGCCTCAGCCAAGGGGGCAGGCAGCATGCCTACCTCCGGCGTCTTTTCGATTTTAGGGCTGGTAAAATAACCCAAAACCACTGGCCGGTTTTCCAGGCTTTGGGCAAACATGTCATCGTAAGACAGTTGCGGGCGCATTGTTTCCAGCGTCGATAAAAAAGCAGCATCCTGTTGCAGCGGGCCGGATGCCATTTTTTCCAACAACTCAACGCCTGCGCTGGTGTCCGGTTCGGAAAAAACCACGTCGAAGCCCAACAACTTAACGTTGTAATAATCAAACAGTACATCGACCAAATAGGCCAATTTATCCCGGCGCCAAGGCCAGCGGCCTTCTTTGGCCAGACTTTCCTCGTCTATATCGATAATGACAATGCGCGGATCGACGGTGTTAACAACGGTGGTCCGCAAGCGCAAGTCGTATAAAATATTTTCCATGCGCTGCAGGGTGGGAATGTGCAGCCAATGCGCGGTGTGCGCCATGAATAACAGCGTGATTAGGGCGCATGCCAGAAAACGATAAGATTTAAGCCATTTATTACTGAACTTCATCAAAGAAACCTAGTCGATAGTAGGGTGCGCACTGTGCGCTTTTATTGATTTGGGGAGGATTTTAGAAAAGGGCGCGCATGCGCGCCTTACAAGACTATCTACTTAGTCGATGTCGATTTGGACATCATCCAAAAATTTTTCAGCATATTTTTTATAGATTTTCTGTTTGATAAAGGCATCATACAGATCAGGGTCAATGTGCTTGTCTTCTTTCAGCTTCTTTAAGATAAACAATGCCTCGGAAAGCTTTTTACCTTGTTTGTAAGGCCTGTCTTTTGCCGTCAACGCCTCGAATACATCCGCTATCGCCATTGCCCGTGCCGGGATGGACATTTCCTCGCGACTCAATCCCTTGGGATAGCCCTTGCCGTCCATACGCTCATGATGACCGCCTGCATACTCAACAACGTTTTGTAAGTGTTTGGGGAATTTAATGGCTTCCAGCATGGAGATGGTAACGTTGATATGGTTGTTGATGACGTTTCGTTCTTCCGAGGTTAACGTACCTCGGAATATGCTCAAATTGTAGACCTCTTCATCAGTTAACAAGGGGACATCGACATTGTTTAGCGACCAGGTCAGCTTTTGTAACGACTGAAGACGGCTAATGTCTTCACCCGACATTGCTTCGCCGCCGGTATTGCAAAGACGGATAAACGCTAAATCATCATTCAAGCGGGCAATATCGGCTTGGTAAGTGTATTCCAGTGCCGATGAGGTCGTGTTGCTTTGCAATTCAGCAAGCTGCTGTTTGAGAAACGCAATTTCACGATCGCGTTTTAGCACTTCAAAGCGTGTTTCCAGTAAATGAATGCGGTCGAAAATGGTTTCCAGTTTTGTCGCCTTGTCAATGACGTACTCGGGCGTGATGATTTTGCCGCAGTCGTGTAACCAGCTTGCGATAGTGAGTTCGTAACGATCCGCCTCGGTCAGTTTGAAATCCTGCAAATAACCATGGTCGGTATCATGCGCCGCCTCTGTCAGCATTAAAGTCAATTCCGGGACGCGGCGACAATGCCCGCCGGTATAAGGCGATTTTTCATCAATCGCAGTCGCTATTAATTTGACCAGCGACTCAAACAGGTTTTCCAGATCGGTAATGAGCTGTTGTTTTGTCAAGACGGTTGCCGCTTGTGAAGCCAAGGCTTCGGCAAAACGTTGTGACACTGAATCGAACTTGATGATTTCTTGGGTTTCAGGATCAGTAGCATTAATCAGTTGCAGGATGCCGATGATCTCGCCTTGGTGATTGGTCAAGGGAATGGAAAGAAAAGATTTTGAGCGGTAATTGTTTTTTTTGTCGAATGCCTTGGTTCCCGCAAAATCGAAATGGACCGCATCGTAGGCATCGTCAATGTTGATGGTTTTATTGTTGTGATACGAATAGCAGACGACATTCTTAAGGTTGGGCTCCCCATTTTCTCCGTATAACGGAATATTCGGGATATTTATGGTATTTCCTTCGCCTCCCAGAGAAATACCCAGACTATCGGAACGGATGATTTCTATTTTAATGGTGTTGCCATCAACCCGGTATAGTGTTCCTCCATCGGAGTTGGTAATGGATTTTGCTCCCAGCAGGATTTTTTCCAATAACTGCGCAGTATCTTTTTCGGAGGAAAGTGCAATGCCGATGTCAGTTAATTTTTCAACTTGGCTAATGATTTTTTGTAAATCGGCGGAAAGTCCGTTACCTGTAGTGGCAATTTTTTCAAACGGGGTGATGATCTTTTGCGTAGTCATGTACTAAGTACTGCGGTTTTAGGGAGTGTTTATTCAACTATAGATCATGTGTGTTAACGACGCAAAAATAGATTGTCGTTTATTCAATTTAAGCTGGGAGGCTTTTTAAAGTGAATGGATTAACCATGACCGGTCTTTGACATTGCGTCAAAAGGGTAAGGGTTTTTATGAAGCTTGCAGCAGAAATGACATGTACTTATCCAGTCGATTATTCAATATTATTCCGGTCAGTCATTAGCGTCTTAACATGAATGGCAACACTGGCCGCTAACGCCTTGAGATTATAGCCGCCTTCCAACGCCGAAATAACCCGGCCTTTGCAGCAGTGGTCGGCAACGCTCATTAGTTCTTGAGTGACCCATTTAAAATCATCTTCAACCAGCATGATGGCCGCTAACGGATCATCTTTATGGGCATCGAAACCGGCTGAAATCAGCAATAGCTCAGGTTTGAAAATTTTCAGTGCGGGCAAAATAATGTGGGTGTATTTTTGCCTGAACTCAATGCCGGAGTCCCCCGCAGCCAGCGGCACATTGATAATGTTGCCGACGCCCGTTTCTGCGGGATGGCCGGTGCCGGGATAATGCGGCATTTCATGACTGGACGCGTAGAGCACATTGGGCTGATTGTAAAAAGCCGCCTGCGTGCCGTTACCGTGATGGACATCAAAGTCAACAATGGCGATACGTTCCAGTTGATACTGTTGACGCGCATAATTAGCCGCAATCGCTATATTGTTAAACAGGCAAAATCCCATTGCCAGCTGGGGTTCTGCGTGATGGCCCGGCGGGCGTACGGCGCAAAATGCATTGTCCGCTTTGCCGGTCAAGACTTTATCAACGGCATCGCAAACAGCGCCAACCGCGCGAAAAGCGGCTTGTTTTGATCCGGGCGACAGCACCGTATCATGATCCAAATAGTGTTCGCCTTGTTCGGGGATGGCTTCAAGAATGGCGTCAATATGGAACTGGGGATGAATCAGCCGGATTTGCCGCTCCGTGCCGAGTGGCGGAGATTGCCGGATTAAACCTGAGAACTCCGGTGCTGATAATGCCTTTTCTATACTTCTGAGCCGGTCAGGGCATTCAGGGTGTCCAATGCCTGTTTCATGAAAAAGGAAATCAGGGTGACTGTAATAAAGTGTCCTCACAAAAGCCTCGCTGTAGAGTCTTCCAGTAAAAAAAATAGGCATTATCGTGGGGTGTTTTGCCGCTATTTAAGATGAGCCAACTCTAAATGCCCGGCTAATTCATTTTAGCAGGTTCAGCCATATTCAGCTTGTATCCAAAACCTTTCACAGTCAAAATCCATTGCGGGTTATTCGGGTCGTTTTCAATTTTTTTTCTTAATAGGTGCATGTACTGATAAAGATCCGATTTGGTTGCCCGGTTATTATCAGGCCAGAGATGGTTGATAATTTCGTCGGTCATAAATACGCGGTCAATATCCTTCGCCAGCAATTCGAAAAGTTCGAATTCTTTACGTGTTAAATTCAATAACTTCCCGTTAAAAAAGACAGATTTGGATCGTTGGTCAATCTGAAAAGGTTCGACCGTAAAGCAGTCAGTGTCATCATTATTCGGCATGTTTTTATTAGCGGGATGATTATTGCCGGGGACCTTGTTTTGCTGATTAAGCATTAACAGCCTGCGATCATTAGCAGTCCGCCTCTCACGATTTCTTTTTTCCCGGATAAAGAGATGATGGTGCTTGAATTTGCTGTGCAGATAATCGTTCAGTTGATTGATATTAAGAGGGGCATCTAAAGTCGTGTCAACCCAGCAAGCCGGGTCCTCTCCTGAATTGGCCGCGTTATTAACGTCACGTAAATAACATACCGGAATTTGATGTTTAATACTCATTTGATGAATCAAGTCGAAGTTATTTTTTTGGGCTCGATCTTGGGCCAAACCAATAGCAAGAATAATTATATTCGGCTGCATCTGAATCATGGCATTAATTGATTCCTTGTCGACGGCTGTTTCAAAAATCTTATAGCGATGTGCCTGGCAATACCCTTTTAATAAGCCCGAATGATAGGGGTCATCACTAATCAGTCCAATCCGAAAATCTGTATTCATATAAGTCCTCGTAAAATCCGTTAAAGTGAACAGACACAGGGTCTGAATGGACAGAAAATAAAAATAATTTATTTGCAAACGATAAAATAAAATACAAGTCTTAAAAATTAAAAGTTACAATAAATTAGCACGTTACAATAAACATTATCACAGAATTTACGTGATATACAAGGTTGATTATTCCAAGGTGCTCGGTATTAGTAATACTACGTACTAAATAATTAATTAATTTAAACAGAAGGTTATCTGATAATTAATTATAGTTTAAGTCAGTCGTATTTATTCCTGATAATTGGTTTAAAAATCGTGTTATTACAGGCTAATAATTTTTACTACTTGATAAGTATTACCACGTATTTTGTTTGTATTGTTGTTTTGTTAGGGTTGATAATTGAAACCGGACAAAAATATTATTACTGGTTTTGTTTGAAGTAAAGTCATCAAAACTGGTTACAATCAACATACCTTAATGCCTTATTAAAAAATTTACGGTCAGCTACTTATGAAAATTGCCATCATCGGAACAGGTCGTGTCGGTTCCACTCTTGCTTATGCCCTGGTAATAAAACAGGTTTGCGACCATCTGGTGATTGCCGGTCGTACCTATGAAAAAGCCAGAGGAGATGCTTTGGATTTGCAGCACACATTGGCTTTTTGCTCACGGCCCATGCGCATCGAAGGATGTACTAATGAGCAGGTAAAGGATGCCGATATTGTCGTCGTTACGGCATCGGTTGCGGCTGATGGGGAGGTTTTGACCTCCCGTCTCCAGTTGGGCGAAAAAAACACATCATTGTTCAGAGAGCTGATTCCCGTATTGGCCGCCAATAATCCCAATGCCGTATTCGTCATCGTGACCAATCCGGTCGATGTAATGACTTATGCAGCCTGCAAATTATCCGGTTTTGCGGCCAATCGAGTGATGGGCGTCGGAACTCTGGTGGATTCCGCCCGATTTCGTGCCTTGTTATCGCAGGAAGAGCATATTCATCCTGACGATCTTCGCGCCTATATTCTGGGCGAGCACGGCTCCAACCAATTACCTATACTGAGTAGCGCGGAAGCGGGAGGTGAACCCCTCGGCGACACACCCATTCATCGACAGTTATTCGCCCAGGTTACCGAAGCCGGTTTTGAGGTTTACCGCCTCAAAGGTTATACCAATCACGCCATCGCCACAGCAACATGCATGGTTATTGAAGCTGTCGTTTTCGACGAATACCGCACCATGCCTCTTGCCACCTGGTTTGACGACTGGATGGGCATTCGGGATAACTGCTTTAGCATTCCGGTGGTGGTAGGGCGTAGCGGCATTATCCGCCATTTGCACCCTGAGCTGAACGACAGCGAACAGCAAACCCTGCGAACTGCGGCGACAGCTATCAAAAGCGCTATTATTTCATTGGTACCCGATTTGGTGAGCGACAGCCGCATCGATACTTGATTATTGCCGGTGACGTAATGACTTCATCCCGTTGAAAAATATATTTCGCAACTGTTTACGTCGAGCTTGATGCCCACCTTTTTCAAGCATGCTTCCATGCTTCACCCAATAGTTCCTGCAATCACCATTCTAATGTCGTAAAGTTAATGGCAATCTCCCAACCGTCTCCTGATTTATCTGCGCGCACCACCCTGCCTTCACAGCGAACACGGATTATATTCCTGCCCATTTTTTGCATGAGAATGAAGCATCGCAGCATTAAATTCGGCTCAAGCGCACTATCCGTCGTAAAGCAAACTCCAGTAGTGCTCAGGTTGCGTGTTACGCCCGTACCTGAATCAAGTTCAACGGTACAAAAGGTAGGATAGCGCCCGGCTAATCGATTTTCTTTGTTGTTATTCATATCTCGTTCCACTTGATGATTATGTTGGCTAGGGTGTCGGACTCATAATGCAAGGAAGCGGTAAATTAGCCCTACTTGTCAATGTAATCGTGCCCGGAGGAAACCCAACCCAAAATTTCTGCGGATATTAGCCTCTTTTTATTTACAAGACAATGGCATTGTTTTGGTGCTGTATACGTGTTTGTAGGATAGGGAATGCCGCTTATTTAATCAATAAGCGTTATTACTTATCAGGTGGACCTATTATTCAATTTATCGCCGATATTGGGCTAAGCATCGAGTTGTTGAAGCGGGTCTTGAATGCTCAATGTCCGTCTCAGCTGGATAATTGCCTGAATAATGGCTTTATTTTCCCGTCGCCCTTGAGATAAATCGCTGACAAATGATTGATCGATCTTGAGCTTGTCTATAGAAAAAGTGTCTAATCTCGCTGAGAGAAGAATATCCGGCACCAGGGCCGTCGATGGCAATTGATAACCCGGCCGCCATTCTCATTAGCTTCGTCGGCAGAGTACGCGTAACCTTGGGAAAAGCCTTTTAGCTGAAGCGATGCTTTATCTGTCAGCGCTTTATTATATTTAAGGTTGCCGAAAAATTGCTGGTCGACGGAGTGAAAATCCGGATCGTTGAACAGGGCATCCAAAAGATGCAGTCGGCACCCGTTTGAAACGGTCGACAAACCCGCCGTTCAAGGTAAATTCTTCAAACTGAATCAGTCTTGTCGCTTGAACCAGACTCATCCTGTATTGTAAAGAGACTGAGGCTTACTTATTTTATGCGAATTAGGTAAAATCAATCAGCTGAAGCTATCCTGGTATTTTGAAAAAGGTACCGGTAATACCATTCACCAACAGGATTTTTTACATCATCACAAGGGAAGCCTTCAATCATCCATTCGTCCCCCATTAACAAATGGGCACTCTTTTTGTTGTGTACCGTGTGCGTACCTATTTTTTGCATAAAACATGTCGATTACTGAAATAAGCTCCGAAACCAAGCGTCGTAGAACCTTTGCCATTATTTCCCATCCCGATGCGGGTAAAACCACCATCACCGAAAAACTATTGCTGTTCGGAGGCGCGATTCAGCTGGCAGGTTCGGTGAAAGGCCGAAAAGCGGCGCGTCACGCGACTTCCGACTGGATGGAAATGGAAAAGGAGCGGGGCATTTCGGTAACCACCTCGGTGATGCAGTTCGAGCATAAAGACTGCATTATTAACCTGCTCGATACCCCAGGCCATGAGGATTTTTCCGAGGATACCTACCGCACCTTGACCGCGGTTGATTCGGCACTCATGGTAATCGACGTTGCCAAAGGTGTTGAAGACCGCACCATCAACCTGATGGAAGTGTGCCGCTTGCGTACCACGCCGATTCTGACCTTTATCAACAAACTGGACAGGGAAGGGCGCGAACCTATCGAATTGATGGACGAGGTCGAGAATATCCTGAACATCAAATGTGCGCCGATGACCTGGCCTATCGGCATGGGCAAACGCTTTAAGGGGGTTTACCATCTGTACAAAGATGAAATCCACCTGTTCAGCGCCCAACATGGCGGCAAGATTGCCCAGGCTGAAATCATCAAAGGCCTGGATAACCCGAAGCTGGACGAACTGCTGGACGACCAAGCCCAAGAACTCAGGGATGAAATCGATTTGGTCAAAGGCGCAAGCCATGAATTCGATCTTGAAGACTATCTGGCGGGCAAGCTGACGCCGGTATTTTTCGGCTCGGCGATCAACAATTTCGGGATTATCGAATTGCTGGATGCGTTCGCTGAATATGCGCCGTCACCCAGACCCCGAGAGGCAGAGCAGCGCACGGTGTTACCGGATGAGCCGGCGTTTAGCGGCTTTGTGTTTAAAGTGCAGGCCAACATGGACCCGTCTCACAGAGACCGGATTGCCTTTTTAAGAGTGTGTTCCGGTAAATTCGACAAGGGCATGAAAGTTCATCATGTGCGTATCGGTAAAAATATCCAGGTTGCCAACGCCATTACCTTCCAGGCCGACAGCCGGAAAAGCGTCGAAGAAGCGTACCCCGGCGACATCATCGGTTTGCATAACCACGGCACCATTCAGGTCGGCGATACCTTTACCCAGGGAGAAACGCTTAAATACGGCGGCATTCCTTATTTTGCGCCGGAATTATTCCGCCGCGTGGTGTTAAAAGATCCGTTAAGAGCCAAAGCCCTGCAAAAAGGATTGGTGCAATTGACCGAAGAAGGCGCGACCCAGTTATTCAAGCCGTTAAAAAATAACGACCTTATTTTGGGCGCGGTCGGTGTTTTGCAGTTTGACGTGACCGCATTCAGGCTTAAAAGCGAATACAACGTCGAATGCGTTTATGACGCCATCCCTATCTCAGCCGTGCGTTGGGTCAGCTCGGATAAACCGGCCAAGCTGGAAGAATTCAGAAACAAAGCATTCGACAATCTGGCCGAAGACGGCGGCGGTTACCTGGTTTATGTCGCCAACAGCCGGGTCAACCTGCAACTGACCGAAGAGCGCTGGCCGGATATTAAATTCAGTGCGACGCGGGAATTGTAGAATTGATCGGGTCTGGGTTGCACCAATCCAGACCCGATCGGCTTTGCGGTTCAAAATATATTCAACTGGTAGGTTGACTTGGTTGTTTGTGAATGACGCAGTTCGGCCAATTGCAGACGGTCAAATCATTTTCTAATGTTGTGGTAATTTGAAGCTGCTGTAAGCCGTATAATACCAATGATGCTGTTTTGAACATCAGACAAAAGGATTCATACTGGCTAGTCGAAACAGTAGTCTAGTTGAATATCATGCCTTGCACCATCATTTGCGTTATTATTGTCATACAAAAGAATAAAAACTGATGCTGGAAATAATTTAATATCAAAAGGGATAAAAATGGCAAAAATAGTAAGCTTCATTAATTTAAAGGGTGGAGTTGGTAAGACGACAACGGCTGTCAATATTGCTGCAACACTTGCAAGTACATACGGAAAACGTGTGTTATTGATAGACTTAGACCCTCAGACAAATGCCACTGTATCTGTTATTAGTCAGCCTATGTGGGAATCACGACATCAAGCATGTCAAACTATTTAAGTTTTACGCAATAAGTTAAGATGCAATAAAATATTGGTCTACTTGGATGCGTACAGGCATAGACAAATTGACCATCAAACCGCTTGAACTAAATAAAAATGAGCGCACTTTTCTGGATACAAT